>Ga0210403_10000043_pt1 | contig 139997 bp, 122 predicted proteins | sample IncBWC19MmetaG_FD_150863 | JGI IMG/M metagenome (GOLD analysis project Ga0210403, IMG submission 150863) | Forest soil microbial communities from Barre Woods Harvard Forest LTER site, Petersham, Massachusetts, United States - Inc-BW-C-19-M | ecosystem: Environmental > Terrestrial > Soil >... | reverse complement strand
AACTCATCTTTCACGCTGGGCGGCAGCAGATAGGCTTGCTCCGGGCTGTAGGGCAGAAATCGTGACATACCTCACTTTCATGCCTCATTTCTTCCCGAAAAACAAGTCTGTTCTCACGCACTCACTTTTAGCGCTGCGATCACTCGCTTGCCTTTCAATGCGGCTTTGGCCGCTGAGGTGCCTCGCATTAGTCTGACTCCCGTGCTACACCTAATCCGCAGGCATTTCTCGCGGAATCTCGTTTCCAATCCGGTACCGTGCAAACCTCTGCGCTAGCCGGTCAAACCACAGATAGACAACCGGCGTCGTATAAAGCGTCAGCAATTGGCTGACTAGCAGCCCGCCGACAATCGTGATTCCCAGTGGCCGCCTCAACTCTGCACCGGTGCCCGTACCCAGCGCCAGCGGCAGTCCCCCGAGCAACGCCGCCATCGTCGTCATCATGATTGGCCGGAAACGCAGCAGGCACGCCTGGTAAATCGCCTCCTCTGGCGGCTTATGCTCCTCACGTTCCGCCTCCAGCGCGAAATCGATCATCATGATGGCGTTCTTCTTCACAATACCGATCAAAAGGATGATTCCGATCAGCGCCACCACTGTCAGATCATTCCCAGTAATCATCAGCGCCAGAATCGCTCCGACGCCCGCCGAAGGCAGGGTCGACAGGATCGTGATCGGATGGATGTAACTCTCGTACAAAACTCCCAACACGATGTAAACCGTGATCACCGCCGCCAGAATCAGGAAAGGCTCCGAGGACAGCGAATTCTGAAAGGCCGCCGCAGTGCCCTGAAAGGAAGCGTGAATACTGGGCGGCAGCAGAATGTCTTTCTCCGCCTGCTGGATTGCCTTCGTCGCGTCGCCCAGAGACGCCCCCGGCGCCAGGTTGAACGATAACGTCACTACCGGAAACTGCCCCTGATGGTTGACCGCGAGCGACGCGCTCGTTGAATTCATGCGCGTAAACGCCGAGATCGGAACCGGTGCTCCGTTCGTTGTGACCGCTGCCCCGTTTGCTGTGGGTGCCCCGGTGTTGGGCGTCACCACGCTGGGCCGAATGTAAATGTCATTCAGGTTCTCGGGAGTCTGCGCAAAATTTGGCAACACTTCCAACACGACGTGATACTGGTTCAGCTGGGTGAAGATGGTGGATACCTGCCGCTGCCCAAACGCGTCGTATAGCGTGTTATCGATCGCCTGCGGAAAAATCCCCAACCGCGATGCGGTATCGCGATCAATCGTAATATTCGTCCGCAGTCCTTCATTCAGTTGATCGGTTGCTACGTCGCGCAGCGCTGGCAAAGTCTCCAACTTAGCCACCAGCTTCGGCGTCCACTGCGCCAACTCCTGCACATCGGCATCTTCAATCGAGTACTGAAACTGGGTCCGGCTGACCCGGTCTTCCACCGTCAGGTCCTGCACCGGCTGCATGTACAACGTAATCCCCTGCACCTTGCTCAACTCAGGTTGCAGTCGCCGGATGATCGCCGACGCATCATCAGACCGCTCATCCCGCGCTTTCAAGTTAATCTGGATTCGCCCTGAATTCGGAGTCACATTGGTTCCATCGACTCCGATGAAGGACGACAAGCTCTCGACGTCCTTGTCCTTCAGGATGACCTTCGCCAACTCCTGCTGCCGCTCAGCCATGGCATCAAACGAAACGTAATCTGGCGCCTCTGATACTCCCAGAATTACGCCAGTGTCCTGCACGGGGAAAAAACCTTTCGGTACGATTACGTACAAGTACAAGGTCAGCACGAGCGTCGCCGCCGTGACCAGCAAAGTCGCCGTCTGATGCTTAAGCACCCACTTCACCGACCGCCCGTAAAACGCAATGACGCGGTTGTAATAGTCCTCGGTGACCTCGTAGAACCGTCCCTTCTCACCCGCCTTGCGATGTTTGAGCAGTTTGGCGCTCATCATCGGCGTCAAACTCAAAGACACCGCGGCCGAAACCAGAATCGTCACCGCGAGCGTCACCGCAAATTCGCGGAACAGCCTGCCCACGATGTCGCCCATGAACAACAACGGGATCAGCACCGCGATCAGCGACACGGTCAGCGAGACGATCGTGAACCCGATCTGCCCCGCTCCCTTCAACGCAGCATCCAGCGGCGAATCTCCGGCCTCCAGGTACCGGTCGATGTTCTCGATCATCACGATCGCGTCATCCACTACGAATCCAGTGGAGATCGTCAGCGCCATCAGCGTGAGGTTGTTCAAGCTGTACCCCAGCAAGTACATCACGCCGAACGTTCCAATCAGCGAAAGTGGCACGGCGACGCTGGGAATCGCCGTCGCCGAGAGATTCCGTAAGAACAGGAACACCACCATCACAACGAGCCCGATGGCCAGCATCAGTTCGAACTCGACATCCTTAACCGACGCCCGGATCGTAGTCGTCCGATCGGTGAGAATCTGCACCTTCACAGCGCTCGGCAGTGATGCCTGCAGCTGCGGTAGCAACTTCTTGATGCGGTCCACCACGCTGATGATGTTTGCGCCCGGCTGCCTTTGGATGTTTACGATCACCGCCGGCGTCAAATTCATCCACGCTGCGAGCTGAGTATTCTCCGTGCCGTCGATGACGTTAGCCACGTCACTCAATCGCACCGGCGCCCCATTCCTGTACGCAATCACGATCGGTTTGTATTGCTCGCTGGAGAAGAGCTGATCGTTCGCCCCGATCGTGTACGACTGGCGCTTCCCGTCGATGACGCCCTTCGCCTGATCCACGTTCGCCTGCGCCAACGCGGCCCGCAGGTCTTCCAGGCTCAGGCCGTACGAGGCCAGCGCCGTAGGATTTGCCTGAATTCGCACTGCCGGTTTTTGTCCGCCGCTGATCGACACCAGCCCCACGCCCGGCAACTGCGAAATTTTCTGCGCCAGCGAAGTATCGGCTACGTCCTCCACCTTCGACAGCGGCAGCGAATCCGAAGTCAGGGCCAGCGTCAATATCGGTGCATCCGCCGGATTCACCTTGTTGTAGATAGGAGGATTGGGTAGGTCGGCCGGTAAGTAAGTCGATCCTGAATTGATGGCCGCCTGCACCTGCTGCTCTTCCACATCAATGTTCTGATCGAGTCCGAACTGCAGTGTGATCACCGAACTGCCAAATGAACTCGTCGAAGTCATCTGCGTCAGTCCGGGTACCTGCCCGAACTGCCGCTCCAGCGGCGAGGTGACCGATGATGCCATCACCTCCGGGTCCGCTCCCGGATAAAACGTCACTACCTGGATTGTGGGATAGTCGACCTCCGGAAGAGCTGACACCGGCAACTGCATGAACGCAACCCAGCCCACCAGCAGCACTCCCACCATCAGCAGCGTGGTTGCCACCGGGCGAAGAATAAATATGCGTGAAGGGTTCATGGGGCCTAGTCGCCGGGAGCTGAATTGCTGCTCGCTCCCCGTTCAGATGGACGATGCGAACGCCGTCCAGATTCTGCTGTCCTTGATTCTTCCGGTCCCACTCCTGGACGTTCCACCGCTCCCGTCACAGGCGCGGTCGTGTTCTTGCTCGGCGGACCGCCTCGTGGCTCAATGTGCGAGCCTCTTTGCAGCTTGTCCTGCCCGTCAGTGACCACCGTGTCGCCGGGAGAGACGCCATCCGTTACCACCGTGATATCGCCCTGCGTCAGCGCAATCGTGATCGGCTTGTCCTGCACCGTCTTGTCGGGATTCACCGTATATACGAACGGACCTTGTGGTCCGCGCAAAATCGCCGCCGTCGGCACCACGATGCTGTTCTTGCGTGTCTCGAGCAGCAGGTCGGAGTTCACGAACTGATTCGGCCACAGCTGGCTGTCTTTATTGTCGAATACCGCTTTCAGCTTCGCCGTCCCAGTCGAAGGGTCGATCTGATTGTCAATCGTCAGCAATTTCCCCGACGCCAGTTTCTTCTGGTCATCGCGGCTGAACGCATCCACCTCCAGAGTCCGCCGGTGCATCTGCTGCGAAACGTTGGGTAGCACGTCCTCTGGCAGGGTAAAGATCACCGCAATCGGCTGCAGTTGGGTCAGAATCAGCATCGGATTCGCATCCGAAGCGTGCACGATGTTTCCTGAGTCCACCTGCCGCAACCCGACCCGCCCGGTGAACGGCGCTGTGATGTGGCAATACGTGATGTTCAGCTTCGCCGAGTTGATCTGCGCTTGGTCGTTGCGCACGGTTCCATCCAGTTGATCCACCAGCGCCTTTTGCGTGTCGACCTGCTGCTGCGCGATGCTGCCCGAGGGAATCAACGACGTATATCGCTCCAGATTCAGCCGCGCGTCCCGCAGTTGTGCCTGATCGCGGAACAACTGCGCCTGCAATTGCTCCACCTGCACCTCGAAGGGGCGCGCGTCGATCTCGATCAAGAGCTCTCCCTGCCGGACGGCCTGCCCTTCGCGGAAATTCACCTTCATGATTTGCCCATCAACACGGCTCTTGATATTGGCCGTGTTGAACGCGGTCACCGCTCCGAGCCCAGACAGGTAAACCGGGACGTCCTGCTTCTGTACCGCAGCCACGGCGACGGAGACTGCCCTCGCCGGGCCCGCCGCCTGTGCCTTCGACTTGGGATCAGCCGCACTGCTGCAGCCAATGGAAATCGCGCCAACTGCCGCAAGAACAGTAATCACCGCCAGGCTCTGCGCATTCCGCAGCTGGCGTCGTTTTTTATGACAATCAATGATTTTCACAAGGTTAGTCCGTCACCATCTTTGAGCCCCGTCCGGTATGAGTCCCGGGTATTAGACGTAAGCATTGAGGCTCGGTTTGCAGCAAGTCGCTGTTTGACCTGGGTAGAGCCGGCTACCCGCCAGCTGTCGCGCAGGCATCTCGCCCGCGCCTGTGGAAGCAGAGAGGACGCCCCACAGTTCCACCAATAGGCAGAACCGCGCCCATATAGGATCAACTGCGCGCCTATGGCGGGTCAATACTGGCGCACCGGTTTTACATACTTTTACTTGTCTTGACTGTTCGTCAAACTCTGAGCGGAGCAGGCGCAGGATGGTGCTTTTCGTACTCGGCGATCTCCGCGTCATGCTGCAATGTCAATCCAATGTCATCCAGCCCATTCAGAAGGCAGTGTCTTACAAATTCGTCAATCGGGAATTTGGCAAAGAATCCCTGATTATCGCGTACCTCGCATTTTTCGAGATCGACCGTGACTTCGTAGTTGTCGATGTCCTGCGCCCGCTTCATCACCGTAACAACTTCATCATCCGTCAGAAGGACGGCCAGGAATCCGTTCTTGGTCGAGTTGTTGGCGAAGATGTCAGCGAATGACGACGAGATCACCGCGCGAAATCCGAAATCTGCCAGCGCCCAGACGGCGTGTTCCCGCGACGATCCACACCCGAAATTTTTCCCAGCCACCAGCACCGTTGCGCCCTCATACCGCGGTTCGTGCAGCACGAAATCAGGATTCTTCATCCCGTCCGTCCCAAACCGCCAGTCATAAAACAAAAACTGCCCAAACCCGGTCTTCTCGATTCGTTTCAAAAACTGCTTCGGGATAATTTGATCGGTGTCCACGTTGACCCGATCCAGCGGCGCCACCCGCCCTCGATGCACAGTAAAAGGTTTCATCAGATTGTTCCTTCGTTTGTCATCCTGAGGCGCCAGCTTTTGGCGCCGAAGGACCTAGGCGAGCCGCGCGACGCGTTGCGTTTTGTGCGAAGCATAAATCGGGCGTTTGGCCCGCATCCCTACTGATGTTTTGACGCTTACTCAAACTTCCACTTTCGAATATCCGTAAAATGCCCCTCAATCGCCGCCGCCGCCGCCATCATCGGACTTACCAAATGCGTCCGTCCCCCGCGTCCCTGCCGCCCTTCGAAATTGCGGTTGCTCGTAGACGCGCACCGTTCTCCCGGCTGCAAAATATCAGGATTCATCCCGAGACACATCGAACACCCCGACTCCCGCCACTCAAATCCCGCATCCCGAAAAATCCGATCCAGGCCTTCCTGCTCCGCCGCCCGCTTAACGGTTTGCGATCCCGGCACGACCATCGCGCGAACCTTCGAATTCACCCGATGCCCCTTCGCCACGCGCGCCGCCGCTCGCAGATCCTCGATCCGCGAATTCGTGCACGATCCAATGAACACGCGGTCAATTCCAATATCCTGAATCCTCTCGCCCGGCTCCAGACCCATGTACTGCAGCGCGAGTTCGGTAGCTCGCCTGTCAGATTCTTCCATCCCACCAATCTCCGGCACGCGTCCCGTCACCGGCGCTACCATTCCAGGATTTGTCCCCCAAGTCACAAACGGACAAAGCTGAGCCGCGTCGATCTCCACGATCTTGTCGAACGCCGCGCCTTCATCCGATGGCAAACTCCGCCAGTACGCCACAGCTTTATCCCAATCCGTCCCCGTTGGCGCGAACCGCCGCCCCTTCACATACGCGATCGTCGTCTCATCCGGTGCGACCATCCCCGCCCGCGCTCCAGCCTCGATGCTCATGTTGCACAGCGTCATGCGCCCTTCCATCGAGAGCGCCCGCACCGCCTGCCCAGCGTACTCGATCACATACCCCGTCGCGCCGTCAGTCCCAATCTGCCCGATAAGCCCGAGCGCCAGATCTTTTGCCGTCACACCGTCGGCTAGCTTTCCACGCACATCGATCTTCATCGTCTTCGGTTTCCGCTGCGCCAGGCACTGCGTCGCCAGCACATGCTCCACCTCCGACGTTCCAATCCCAAACGCCAGGGCGCCAAATGCTCCGTGCGTCGACGTATGACTGTCGCCGCACACGATCGTCATTCCCGGCTGTGTCACCCCGAGCTCCGGACCAATCACATGCACGATCCCCTGGTCGGGCGAATCCATATCAAACAGCCGAACGCCAAACTCTTTGCAGTTCGCCTGCAGCGCAGAAATCTGCTTCGCCGCGATCAAGTCGGTGATCGGAGTTCCCCGCGGCTCGGTAGGAATATTGTGATCGACAGTCGCGACGGTGCGAGCAGGCTGCCGCACCTTCCGTCCTGCTGCCCGCAGTCCGTCAAACGCCTGAGGTGAAGTCACCTCATGCACCAAATGCAAATCGATGTAGACAATCGGCGACCGCCCCGACGGAGTCGCAACCAGATGTGCATCCCAAATTTTTTCGAATAATGTGCGTGTCATAGTAGCGCCGCCACCCAGCCGGCTGTCGAGCGGGCGCTTGGCCCGCACTCCCTTATGGAATTGTGTCTATGTAGTTTTCCACAGCGCGGCAGATGTGAGCAAGGCGTTGCCCAGCTGGGAGCCGGTTCCGAATCTCCTCTGCGTCCTCCGCGGCTTTTCTCGGCGAACTCTGCGGTAAAAAAGTCTTAGCGCACAGCTCCAGAGGAGGTTCCTGGAAAGGCAAGCGGCAAGGGAAGTTATTCTTCCGTGTCGGTCGCGGAAAATGCCCCGTTGGAATCCGACGAAGCGCCCCAGACCACGCTACTAGCCGAGTCAGTCGATGATCCCCACACAACGCTGAATCCCGTGGCGGTGCTGCTACCCCAAACAACCGAGCTGCCCCACACCACCGAACTGCCCGACAAGTTCGCGCCCCAAACTACGGACGAGCCCCACACAACCGACGAGCCCCATACCACGGAAGACGAGGCAACGGTGCCGTTGCCATTCGAAGCCGTCACCATCGCCGTCCGGCTGTTGTAAGTGGCCGTAGGAGACAGCGCCGCCCCGACGTTCGCAGGCGCGAGGTCAGTGTTAGACAGCGCCGCTCCCAGATCGACGTACCCGGCACCAACCGTGAACACATCGTAGAAAGAAAGGTACGTGAGACCAGTCGCCGGGTCAGTCGCGATCGAGTACGTCGGGAAAGTCTTGTATGCGGTCTTCATCAGACGCGCCTTCACCTGGTCCGGCGTAAGGTTCGGATTCTGCTGCAGCATCAGGGCAGCCCCGCCGGCAACGGCTGGAGTTGCCATGCTGGTGCCGCTCAGACTCAAGTAATCATGCATGGACGTATTGCCCGCCACGGCGTTGTTCGGGAGCAGGTTCTCCAGTGTGCTGCCTCTCGAGTCCGTCGACACTACCAGGTTGCCCGGAGCCACGACATCGGGTTTTACCACGTGGTCGTACGTCGTCGGACCTTTCGAGCTGTAGCTTGCGATCTGGTCGTCCGTCCGGGAATACGACCCCATCGCCTTCATCGCTCCAACCGTGATCACTAGCGGATCATTCCCGGGCGCTGCCACGGTTCCGTACCCATTGCTGCCACTCACGCTGATGCGCCCGTAATTTCCGGCGGCTGCCACTACCACGATTCCCGCTCTCCAGGCCGACTCTACTGCCTGGCACAACGGATCTTGCGCATAGCCCGTGAAGATTCCTCGTCCCAAAGACAAGTTGATGACTCGAATGTTGTATGTGTTCTTCAACGCAATCGCCTGCTGAATCGCGGCGATGACCTGGCTGTCGCTGCCTGCGCCGTTGGCATCGAGCACGCGCAAGTCAATCAGGTTTACATTCGGCGCGATGCCGGCATACCGCCCGTTCGACTTGTTCCCATTGCCCCCGATGATGCCAGCTACGTGCGTGCCGTGTCCGTACAGATCCCAAACCTGCTTGTGATTCAGATAAGTAGTAGTGCCTGTGAAGTCCTGGTGATAGAGAACGCGTGACGTGTTTCCTTTGCTGAGATCCGAGTTATTATCGTTGATGCCGCTATCGATGACCGCGACTCCAATTCCCGTTCCATCGTAGGCCGCGTTCACCGCCGCAGTCACATTCATGGCCGCGTCGCTGTAGTCGTCCATGCTCTTCAGCGGATGGTCGAGGCTAACGAACGCCACTTCCGGATCGTTCGCCAGGGCCTGCAACGAACCCGCAGGCACGGTAAAAGCCGCTCCTCTGACGAGGCCCAGATGATGCCCGACTCTCCCGCCCATATTCTGCACTCGCGAGAATGCGGCCGTCTTCGGAGCCTGCTTGTACTGAACGATTACCCTCACTTGCTGGCTCGGACGCGCAGCAAAGCGGCTCATGATCTTCGTTACTTCCCCATCGAGCCTGTCCGACGCTTTCGTTCCCCGCAGGCTGGCGGCGTTCTGCTGTCCGAATACGGTTCCGGTCAACAGAAGTATCGCGAGGCTTAGGCGCTTTCCCCAAGCTGCACTGTGGCACTCATTGCGCTTTCTGAGCGTAGTTGAGTTCTGGTTCCAAACCATCAATGGCACACTCTCTGTCTTGGGGACGGATTGAGTAACAGGCTTCTATTGCAAGGCTAGAACCAACGCTGTTGCTCATTACAAAGTCTTTACATCGACCCGAAATGGCATCATGGGTCACCTTGTCTCATCAGCTTGGGCGTGGGACAGGTTGTCCCAAGGTGCCGGCTTCAATTGGGAAGGAGATAAAGTTTGTGTACTTGACTCACTCTCTGGATCGCGGGAGAATACCGCATCCTTGGGGCAGCTCCTTCTTTACCTCTACACAACTGAGAGACTCGCTCATGTGCCGAATCGGCTGGCTGCTCTGTGTGCTTCTCGCGTTCGCCGCATTCTCCGCTGCTCAAGTGACTCCTCCCCCGAGCTGGACCGTCCAGAACACCGGCGGTGCTGCCGTTTTGTTCTCACCCGGCGAACCGTCGTCGCGAGTTGCAATCACTCTGCTGCCACCGGGAACACCCATCGGCAACGTCAAGTCGTGGTTTGGCAATCAGGTCTTGGCGCTCGCCCAGGCATCCGGCCGCACTCTCGGTGCTACTGATGTGACCGAGCAGGAGGGAATCCTTTTACGAGTAGTTCAGGTCGAGAATCAGAATCATATGAAGCTCCGTATGGTCTTTTACGGATATCGATCAGCCCGCGGTCTCTCCATTCCAATTTTGATGATCCCGCCGAAAGTCGGCGATCAGGATCCCCGCCTCGAGACGGCCAATCAATACGTGCAGCAACTCGCCGCTCAAAAATTCGAGCTGTCCGCAGCCCCCGCGGCCGCAACGCAGCCCGAACAACCCGCCGCGGGCTGGCGTCCGAAAACTGATATCGATCTCACCTACCGCGCCAAAGCGATCATCCCAAAAGACCGCGACGTGCCACTGAAAGGCGTTTACGTTTTTGTTGGCTACGCATTCGGTCCTTCCTACGGAGGCGTCGGAACCACTATGACGTGGGGCCAGCGCGCCACGCAGCAATTGCTGTTGCTCTTTGCCAACGGCGTCGTCGCCAAAACAGATTTGAAAGGCGACAACCTCGCCGGACATCACCAGGCCGAGGGCTTCGCTACCATGGACGTCGCCAACACCGCCGCCGTCGCCGGCGCACCTTACGGTCGCTGGACTGACAACGGTGACACAATTCACATTCAATGGAATATCGGCGGACCCACGGATCTAGCAAAGAAAGGGAACACCCTGGAAGGCAAAGGTGAGCGCTGGACGCCATTCAAACTGGTCGAAGGCGAACTTCTGGAAGGCACCTTCGTCAGAAAAATGGAAGCGGGTCTGCGCTCTCAGTGGATCGTCTTGCACAAGAACGGCACCTTCGAGGGCGATGGCGTCAACGTCACCATGGGCGGCGAAATCGTCAGCCCCAACTTCCCTGCGCACGGCTCCGGAACCTACGAAGTCCACAAAGGCAGCATGATTCTCTTCTTCCAGAACGGATTCACCCAGGCCATAGCGTGCATCATCGACGCCGCTCCCAACGGCGACACCAGAACCGTCCTGCTGAACGGTTTTCCTTTCGAACGTGTGCGCTGAGTTCCGAAAATTTAGGGAAAGAATTTCATCTTGAGGATCAGCGCGCCAGCCAACACCACACTCCCCAGCAGTGCGTTCCACTCGCGATGCTTGAGATAGAGTTCCATCGAGAATCCGCCCCCATCCTCGCCGGATCGTGAAGGAGTGAGGCGAGGCAGCATCCGCGGCACCCGCCGCGCGTATTCCTCGAATTCAGGAAACTTCTCGTTGAGGAATTTTTCCTCGCCGCGGATCACCGGAACATAAATCGCAAAGAACATTACGACCAGCAGCGCACCTACCCACCAACTCCGCGCCGCGACCGCAAATCCAATTCCGATCAGCAATGACCCGAGGTATAGCGGATTCCGCGTATAACCGTACGGTCCCGAGGTCGCCAAGGCTTCATTCTTCCGCACATGCCCCGAAGCCAGCGCCCGAATCAACAATCCCGGCACAATCAGCACGGACCCGAACGCAAGGAATCGCCACGTAGGCCGAGCCAGCCAGAAGTAGAGCACAGCAAACACAAATCCCAGCGGGACTCGGATCCGGCGCGCAACCCGCGACCACTCAGCCACGCCCGGCCTCCGCAGTCTTCCCGGCGAGCAGAGACTGCGCGCCGTTCACAACCTCCTCGACGCCAATTCCGAGCATCGCCTCGTCCGTCTGCGGATTCCGCGCGTGCGTCGTCATACTTGCCGGATTCCGCAGCACCACGCTGCGCGTGCCATACGGTCCGTTGCGCGCCGGATCCGTCGGACCGAAGATCGCAACCACAGAAACTTTCAACGCCGCCGCTAGATGCAGCGGCCCCGTATCCCCTCCGATGAACAGCCTCGCTCGCCGCGTGAGTGCGATTAGTTCACTGATAGAACATTGGAACGCCCGCGCTGCACCTTCACTCGCCGTCTCCGCCGCCCGCGCAAGATCCTCTTCTCCCGGCCCGTAATTCACAACCGATTGCATGCCGCACTTCGCCATGGCGCGTGCCACCTGCCCGTATCGTTCTGCCGGCCATCGCTTCGCTCCCCACCCCGCTCCCGGATTGAGAATCGCAAACTTCTCGATCCCAAACTCCCGGAGCCTCTCCTCAATTCTTTCCTCAGCCCCAACATCCCGGGGAAATTGAGCCGCCGGTACAACCAGTTTCTTTCCCATGAGCGACTCCACAAGCGACAGACCTTGCTCGACCACATGTTTCCCACGCGTCATCGCCTGCCGCTTGTACCACAATGTCGCAGCACTCTCCCGCGGTTCCCTCGTGCCGTAAACAACCGGAGCTCCCGACCACCGCGCCAACACCGCTGACCGGATCGCTCCCTGCAAATCAATCGCGACCTGATAGCCCGCCGCTCGAACATCGTTCCAGACCCGCGCAATTGGCTCGAGGCCGTGAAGGGAAAAGAGTGACTTGCGCCAGCCCTTCAGGTTAACCGTGTGCACCCAGTCCACCAGCGGCCGCTTCGCCGACCGCGCACCGCGTCTCGCCGCCCCTGGCGCGCATAATAGTTCCGCCCATCGTTCCTCGATGATCCATCCGATCATTGCCTCTGGATAAGCCTCGCGCAATGCCTGCGCCGCCGGAAGCGCATGAATCACATCTCCCATCGCGCTCAGGCGCACAATGAGCAGACGCTCGATTCCTACGTCATCGGGACCGCTCAAGACTTCCTCGGGGAAAGACGCGTGCGGAGGATTTCACTGGTGGAATGATCTTTCGGATCGCCGACGATCTCAACTCTTCCGCCGTACTCAGCAACAGTGTCGCGTTCCGGAACGGAGTCCGCCCTGTAATCGGTGCCTTTAGCCTGCACATCAGGGCGAATCTCTCGAATGATGGCGCGGACATCGACCTCCGGAAACACCACCACGGCATCGACATCCGCCAGTGCCGCCACAATCTCCGCCCGTTCCTGCTCCGGCATCACGGGCCGCCCTTCGCCCTTGAGCGCCCGCACAGAATCATCCGAATTGATCGCGACGACCAGTTTTCCGCCCAGCGCCTTCGCCCCCTGCAGATAGCGCACGTGTCCCACATGCAGCAAATCAAAATTTCCGTTAGCCAGCGTGATGCGTTCGCCCGAGCGGCGCCACTCCTCCACTTGCTGCCGGAGGTCGCTTCGGCTCAGGATTTTGCTTCTTGTGTTCAATGAGATCGTGTGGCCGGCGGGCTTTGTTCAATCGCTTGCAACAACTCTTCCCGGGATACCGTAGCGGTGCCACGCTTCATCACCACAATGCCGCCCGCATAGTTGGCCACCTGCGCCGCCTCTTCGGTCGTCGCACCAGCGGCCAGTGCCGCCGTGAACGCTGCAATCACGGTGTCGCCCGCACCCGTCACATCCGCCACCTGGTCCGAGCCGTAAATCGGAATATCCACTGGCTTGTGCTTGTGATCGAATGCCGCCATGCCGTCGCGCCCGCGCGTGATGACCAGGGATTGCAGCCTCATCCGCTCCATCAATTGCTCTCCCGCGGCCAGCACCTTGTTCCAGTCCTGTCCGATCCGAGCCCCCAGCGCCTCTTCCACCTCAGGTTCGTTCGGAGTCGCCGCCGTGACGCCTTCATACTGCAGCATGCGATAGCGCGAATCGAGCACGATCGGCACCGATCCTAGTTTGCCCTTCCCGCGCAGCGTGCTCACGATTGCCGGCGTCGCTGCCCCATATCCGTAATCCGAAACCAGCAGCGCGTCGGAAGCATGCGCATAATTTCGCGCCGCCAGATATAACTCCCGTGTGAGATGGCTATTCGGCGGCTCCTGCGGCTCCCGGTCCACGCGCACCACCTGCTGCCGGGATGTATGCGTCATACCCGCAAGAATCCGCGTTTTTGTCACGGTCGTATAACTCTTGTCCTTCAGCACGCCGCTTACCGCAATCCGCTTATGCCGGAAATACTTGATCAACAGTCGGCCCGCTTCATCGTCACCCACAATTCCCACCGGCAGCACATTCACTCCCAGATCCGCCAGATTGTTTGCCGCGTTCGCTCCGCCGCCGGGAACAATCGTCCGCTCGCGGTGCGTCAAAATCAAAACCGGCGCCTCACGCGAAACGCGCGAAATCTCGCCGAAAACAAATTCGTCCGCGACAAGATCCGCCAATACTGTGATCGTGATGTTGGGGAACCCCTCAACAATCTTCCGGAGTCGTTCCCCTTCTTTCGGATGCTTCATGGGTAGCGTTGTGTGGCGCGGGCGCTCTCGCCCGCGCAGGGTTCAAAGCGCTCGCAGCCCAAATTCTCTCATGCGCCGCGCCGCCGTTCCTCAATCTTGCGCAGCATGGTATCTATGCCGTTAGCTGCGTCCACGAGTTCCATCCGCACCGGAACCACCGCCAGCGGCGCCAGCGCCGACAAATACGGCCCCAGATTCACCGCATCTTTTTCGGTGGTCACAAATCCTCCCGCCTTGCTGCGCTGCCGGAGTTCCAGCAACTCTCTCACGTCCTTCTCGTTATACGCGTGATGATCCCGATAAAACGCCTGCGCCGCTGGTTCGACATTGGCCGCCCGCAGCTGCAAAAGAAAATTCTGCGGCCGCGCAATCCCGCAAAAGACAACCGGCCGTGCTGGAATGCCCTCGGCAATAATCCCACGCTTTACCCGCCACACACTCTTCCCTTGAAGTGAAAATGCATCCTCCGAGGCCCCGCTCGCCAACACTACGGCATCCGCCCGCCGCAGCGTACTCAACGGCTCGCGAAGCCGCCCCGCCGGAAGCAGTCGGTCGCTCGCATCCTGTGGCGTGACCAGCACGATATCGAAATCCCGCGCCAGCCCCCGATGTTGAAACCCATCGTCCAGCAAATGAAGCTGCGCTCCGAGCCTGCTCTCGGCAAAGCGTCCAGCTTCGTATCGATCTTCACCCACAATCACTGGCACTTGCAGCCTGCGCGCGATCAGCAATGGCTCGTCCCCGAATTGCTGCGGCAGCCCGCCCGGATCCACCAGCAGCACTCCCCGGCTCTTGCGACCGTAACCTCGCGAGAGAACGTCGAACTTCACGCCTCGCGATTTCAGCAACTCCCCGAGCAGCAACACAAATGGAGTCTTACCCGACCCGCCAGCCGAGAGATTTCCCACGCTGACCACGGGCCCGTCGAGCCGCCGGGGCCGCAGCCGTCTGCGGTCGTAGAGCGCATTGCGCGCCCGCACGGCAACTCCGTAGATGCTGGAGAATGGATTCAATCTTTATGTGCTGCCCGTGCCGAGGCTGGTCGCGAGCCGCCATGCGGAGCGACCAAGCTCTGCAAGGCGTCTAGCGTTCGCGATGTCGCGCCCATCTGCGACAGAATCGTCTCTTTCGCGCGCCGTCCCAGTGCCATGCGTTCCACGTCGTCATCCAGCAGGTGCATCAACACAAGCGGCAATTCCGCTAGTCCCACGATCCGCACCGCATCGTGGCTCTGGAACAGTCCAACAATGTCCCGGAAATTCTCCGTGTGATTTCCGGTGACGATCGCCACCCCATGCTGCGCCGGTTCGATGATGTTATGCCCGCCGCGCGGCACCAGGCTTCCCCCCACAAACGCTACGTCTGCGAGAGCATAAAGAGCAGCGAGTTCCCCAATCGTGTCGACAAGCAACACCCCGCCCGCCAGCGATTCTCCCTGCCAGTGCGATCGACGATGCGCCAGGATTCCCATTTCCTGCAGCAGCGAAGCGACCGCCTCAAACCGTTCCGGGTGTCTCGGAGCGAGAATCATCACCGCCCGTGGATGACTTACCAACAAATTCTCAAACGCCCGCAACAGCGGCGGCTCCTCATCCTCCACTGTGCTTCCGCACACCAGCACCGGTCCTGCTCCCTGCGCCGCCAAAGAATGCCGAAGCGTCTCAACAATCGCCGGCGCCGCAGGCAAGGTGACATCGAACTTCAAATTCCCGGACACATGTACGCGTCCGGCATCGGCGCCGATCGACTCCAGTCGCGCCGCGTCCTGTTCGGTCTGCGCCAGAAATAGATCCACATTTGCGAGCATGCGCCGCAAAGCCCACCGAAAGCGCTGATACCGTGGCCACGAACGGTCGGAGATGCGAGCGTTCACCACGGCAACAGCGGCGCCGCTGCCGCGCGCCAGTCGCAGGAAATTCGGCCAGAACTCCGTCTCTGCGAGCACAACCAATTCAGGCCGCAACGCGCGCATATAGGGCCGGATCGCGAACGCGAAATCCATAGGGAAGTAAAAGACATTTTCTTCGCCGAACCTCTTGCGCGCCAGATCCTGACCGGAGTCCGTCGTAGTCGAGACCACAACCCGCCATTGCGGGAATTGACGACGTATCCGTCCAACCAGCCCAGCGACGGCCAGCACCTCGCCAACCGAGACCGCATGGATCCATGTGACTGGCCGCCCGGAGCCACTCTTCAACTTCTCTGGAACCTTCCCCGTGCGTTCCGAGAATCCTCGCCAGTATTTCCCATGGCGCAAAATCTGGTAGAGCCAAAAAGGCAGGCTGAACAGCATCGCCAGCGCCAGGGCCAGACTGTAGAAGAGATAACTCAAGTAGAGCCATTCTAAACCGCGCCATCGGCAACATGACGGCTTGCCTTCTATAATGAGCGCATGCAGCGCATGTCATGGCGTTCGAGCGGCGGTCGGATTTTCACAGCCGTAGTGTTCACCCTGTTTGTTCCGAGTCTGCTGATCGCCGGCAAGGGTTTTGTGAAACCGGTTGCGAAGACCGCATTCAACTATCCCGCACACGATCTTCATCGCGACGAAAAAGTCTCTATCGCCGCCGATCCTTACGACAATCCCGAGAAAGCCAAAATCTTCACCATCAATTTCGCCGATCACGGATTCCTTCCCATCTTCTTCATCGTGACCAATGACGGCGATCAGCCCGTCTCGATTGCCAATATGCGAATCAAGCTGATCACCGGCAATCGCTCCAAGCTCACACCCATCGATTCTGACGATCTCTACCGTCGCCTCTCCAACCCGCAAGCCAAGACCAGCACGAACATTCCGCTGCCCTTTCCACGCAAGGTGAAGGGTGGCGTCACCAAGCAGCAAATGGAAGAAATCGAATCTTCTCAGTTCGCCGCCCGCGCCGTCGAACCGCACACGACGCAGTCCGGATTCGTATTCTTCGATGTCTCCGATCTCAACACCCCGCTGCGCAATGCGACGATCGATATCTCGGGACTGGCGGACGCAAAAGGAAATGAACTCCTATTCTTCGAGATCCAGATGGACAATTATCTAAACGCCCCGCAGAATCCGTAGCCCCCAGGTTGCGTTAGAGACAGCCGCCTCGGCTGTCCGGCGACGCAAAGCGAGCCGCTATAATCATTACTTCCATGGCCACCACCGCCGAGAAATCCATCGCCGCTCACCCCAAGTTCGAGCCCGTCATCGGACTGGAAGTCCACGTCCACCTCCTGACGGCGACCAAGATCTTCTGCTCCTGCTCCACTCGTTTCGGCGCCCCGCCGAACACGAACGTCTGCCCAGTCTGCCTCGGGATGCCCGGCGCCCTCCCCGTTCTCAACAAGAAAGCGGTCGAATTCGCCACGCTGGCAGCCATGGCCCTGAACTGCCGCATCAACGAAACCTCCATCTTCGCCCGCAAAAATTACTTCTACCCCGACCTGCCCAAGGGATACCAGATCTCGCAATACGACAAGCCACTCGCCGAGTTCGGTTTCATCGAGGTCCCCTCAGAAGGCGGCAAGAAAAAAATCGGAATCACCCGCGTCCACCTCGAAGAAGACGCCGGCAAGAGCCTGCACGAGGGATTTCCGGATGCCGAAGAGAAAACAGCAATTGATCTCAACCGCACCGGCGTTCCCCTGATCGAAATCGTCAGCGAGCCCGACCTCTCCACTCCCGACGAAGCCTACGAATATCTGACTCGCCTGAAAGAGATCATCCTTTACACGGGCGTCAGCGACTGCAACATGGAAGAAGGCTCCCTGCGCTGCGATGCCAACATCAGTGTGCGTCCCCGCGGCCAAAAAGAGTTCGGCACGAAAACCGAAATCAAGAACGTAAACTCCTTCCGATTCATTCGCGAAGCTCTCGTATACGAAATCGAACGCCAGATCGACGTCATCGAATCCGGCGGCAAGATCACGCAAGAGACGCGACTCTACAACGCCAACGAAGGCAAGACCTATGGCATGCGCTCAAAGGAACAAGCGCACGATTACAGATATTTCCCAGAACCAGATCTGCTCCCGCTGATTGTCGACGAAAAGTGGAAAACCGAAATCGCCCGCACTCTCCCCGAACTCCCCGAGGCTCGCCGAGCCCGCATGTTGAAGGAATACGGCATCACGGAATACGACACGCAGGTCCTCACTTTTTCCAAGTCGCTCGCCGATCAATTCGAGCAAGCCGCGAAAGCCGCAAAAAACGCCAAGCGCGTCGCCAACCTCGTGCAAGGCGAATTGATGGGCCGCCTAAAAGCGAAGGGAATCAGCATCGAGCAGTCACCCATCTCCATGCAAGGCGTCGCCGCCTCCGCTGATCTGGTCGAAGCCGGCACGATCTCTGGCAAGATGCTCAAAGACCTCTATGATCTCTCTTTCGAGCGCGGCAAGGATTTCCCCGCAGTCTACGAGGAAGAAGGCCGCCCGCAGCAGTCCACCGACACCTCAGCGCTGGAACAGGTGATCGACGAAATTCTTGCCGCGAACCCGAAACAGCTCGAACAGTATCGTGCCGGCAAAAAGGCGATGCTTGGCTTCTTCGTAGGTCAGGTCATGAAAGCCTCCAAAGGCCAAGCCAGCCCCCAGCTCGTGAACGAGTTGCTGGCCAAGAAGCTTGGATAATTGGCGTAAGCTTGAGTCTCCACAATCACGAACGCGGATGCCTCGCCGAAGAGTGCTTCGTGGAAGAGCGGCCCTTCAGGGCCGCGTTTAGGGCTCCAATAATGATGCGGGCTTCAGCCCCAGTGCGGAATGTCGTCTGATCCCAATCGCCCCATAGGAACCAGTACTACTCCCCACCTGTGACTTCGGTCATCTGATTTTCCCCTTCACATCCCGATAGCATGGCTCTAGACCCGACTGCCTTCGCGTAGCCCCCTCGGAGTTTCTTTCTGAGTTCTGATGTGTTGCAGGGAATGGAATGCAACACTGATCACAGCCGCGAAGCGGCGAAAGAATGCAGCCCACGGCGCGAGCCGTGGGAGGCAAGCAGAAAATGAACCAGCTCCGAAGGAGCGAAAGAAACGCTACGACAAACTAATTCTGGGGTTTGCCATGAAACTCAAAATCGACCGCATCATTAGCATCGCTACCTTGATCGCAGCCCTGGTCGCCATCATCCTCGTTCTAAAGAAGCCCGCGCCCGTGGCCCAGCCCCAGGCTCCCGCGGCCGTCGCCGAACACGCGCAGTCTTTCGATCAGAAGATGGCCGATTTCCAGCAGGCCACCCAACAGTCTCAATCCACCACCCCGCAGCCATCCTTGGCCCCAGATGCTGCCCCGCCCGCCTCCCTCGCCTCGAAGCCAGAGGTCCGCGTCAACTCCGACGAAGTCAGCGCCGTGCTGGCGCAAGCACTAGGCAGCGCCGGAGCCCAGGGACTCACTCCAAACTCCAACGTCGGCAGCGGCGCCCCCGTCATCAAAGATCAGCAGGTGAGTATGGATGGCGACCAGGTCCACGGCCAGTTCCTCACCGAAATCGGCGGCAAAGATGTCTGGATCACCATCTCCGGTCACATCGGCGAAAAAGACGGTTACGCCACCTTCGATCCCACGGAATTCAAAGTCGGAGATCTGAATGTTCCCGTGTCGCTCGTAAATCCAGCGCTTCAGAAGAAACTCGCCGAGCAACGCGATCGCCTGAAACTCCCCGACGGTGTCGGCACGATGAAAGTGGAGAACGGCGAGTTGGTCATGCAGGGAAAGTAAAATCCGATTTCAGATTGAAGATCTCAGATTTCATTGGCAGTTCAATCTGCAGTCTGAAATCAAAAATCTCCTGCAAAGCGAACCTCGTCAGTTGTGCTTGATAAACTTCCCATTCTTCTGCCCCGTTAGCGAGTTGTAGATCGTCTCCAGAAACGCATCCGCGTTGATCATGTCTCCCGCATACTTCTTCCACGGATCAAGCAGCTTCGCCTGCTTCATCTGATCAAGCGTCTTGCCGTCTTTGATCGCCTTCGCGACAACGTCACGGGTACCCTTCAGCATCTCCACATAAGCGCGAACATCCGTCACGCTCGATATCGGTCCATGCCCCGGAATGATCTTTACGTCCGCTGGCACCTGCGCGATCACCTTCTCCACGCCATCGATCATCCCATCAATGCTGCCGCCCGAATCCACGTCGATGAACGGAAATCCATAAGTCACAAAGTCGTCACCCATGTGCACGACATTCGACTTGGGAAAGAAAATGACCGAGTCCCCGTCGGTATGCCCTGCAGGAAAATAAAGCGCTCGGATGTCCTCCCCGTTCAAATGCACCGTCACATCGTGATCGAACGTGATAATCGGCAGCGCCTCCTTCGGCGCAGGCTTCGCATCAAGGTGAACCGATCCGCCATTCCCCGCCACTCCGCCCGACTCCAGCCGCTTCCGCACATTGTCATGCGCAATAATCGGCGCCTGCTTCTGAAAGTACGCATTCCCGCCCGTGTGATCTTCGTGGTAATGCGTATTGATGATGAAACGCACCGGCAGTGCGGCAATTCCCTTGAGCGCCGCCTGTATCCTGTCCGCCAGAGGCGCATACTGATCGTCCACCACCACAATGCCGTCCTCACCGATCGACGCGCCGATGTTCCCGCCCGCACCCTGCAGCATGTACACGTTCCCGGCCACCTTCGTGACCTTGATCTGCACTTTGCTGAAATCCCGATCCTGAGCTGCCCCCATGGCCACCATCGTCACCACTGCGATGAGCACAATCCGGTGTCTGTCCACGCGCATGAACCTTCTTTCATTTGTCGAATCAGCCGCGCATTCTAAAGGAAAGTTCTATAACTACCAAGGATATTGCGTTGATTGCTCGAGGATGGGCACAGCCTCTCCATCGGTGGACGGCGGCGTAAACCATCGGGTCACAGACTACATAGGAGCCGCGTAGCGCCAGAATGTGAGAGTCCGGCACGGAGGTACCGGGAAAATCGAAAGGAACAACCGAGTCCGCTTTCAGCGGACGGCACGCCTTAAAAGAAGCGCCCTACTCCGGCCTCAAACTATCAAACATCTTCCACAACTTGTCCGCCGTCGGCCGATAAATCACCCACCCCGTCCCCTGATCGGAAGTCTCCCGGAACAGCAACTCACCCCGGTTGTCTCCGTCCGCATCGAGCGCGTCGATCAACTCCAGTCGCGGTGTCATATCCAGATGGAACTTATCCGTAATCCCCACATGCAGCTTGTGCAAATTCCCGTAAATATCCGGATACGCCACCAGCACCACCGAGTACTGCATCTCCGACTCAACCTCCGAGTGCGCCACTCCCGCCGCCGGCGGAGCCTTGTGCCCCTCCGCGGTGAGAACCATCACCGGCTGGTTCGAAAGCCACAAATCATACGCAACCATGCGCACGTTCTCGAGAATCGGATCCTTCACGGTGCTCTTCGGTGCCCCCGGGCGCGCCGTCTTGGCGCTCGTGTCAGCCTTGGCTCTGGCCGCGAGGTAAGCGCGCAGCTGTTCCTTCGCCAGATCCGTCATCTGCTTCCGCCGATCGTCTTCCTCACCCTTCAGCCACTGAAATACAAATGAATGGATCTCGGGTCCCCGCGCATCGGAAATCGCCGGAATCAGTTGCACATCTCCCTGCGTAGCGATGGGGGTTTTGCTCAAGTCAGTCGACGTCGACTTCGCGCCAGCCTTGCTATACCCCGGCACATCTTCATCTTCAACCACTTCCGCGGGCTTCCCTCGCCGTAGTCGCGGACGATTCGCTTCGCTAGCACCGCTGTCCGATGTTGGCACGTTTGCCTTATCGTCCGCCTTAGACTGACCCGCCTTCGCATCTCCAGGCTTGGCCTCGCTGTCCGACCCCGACGGCTTTGCACCTGGCCCCGAATTGGCCGGCGGCTCTGGGGCTGAAGCCGGTTTACTCAACCGCGGCGGTTCGTCACCGGACGGCCCATTCGACTTGGGCGCACTCGATCCTGCGGGCGCACTGCCCGATGATGGCGGTGCACTTTCTGGCGGCTTGTCCTTTGCCGACGGATCCCGCGTCAATCTTGGTGGTCCCTCGCTCGTATCGATTCCGACCGGCACCGGTTCGGCTTTCGCACCTTTCGCATCCGGTTCCGACCCGTTCGGACGAAACGCCCCCGTCCCGATCCAAGTGGCCAAAGCGCCCGGCGCGGAACTATTTCTGTGCAGCGCGCTGGACACTGTGAACAATCCCAGCGAATTTCCCGCACGTTCCGCCTCATACACCGTGCCCGAGTCCAGCGACATTGGAACCGGATCTGCCTTATACGCACTCGCATCCCAGAACTTCCCATTGATCAGAATCGCGATCGGCACCAGCGATGCCTTGCCGTTCGCTGTCATCTGCAGCACTCCTACAGCTCGCGGCCCGGAATCTTTCTTCTTTGGAGCCTTCCTCTCTCCCGGGATAATCTGCGGCCGCTCCTCCTGCGCGCGCGCCCCAATCGCGCTGCCCGCAACACACGCGACAAGCGTAACCAGTACTGCACTGCCCCCCGCAACTCGACGTTGTAGAATCTTCCAGAAAGCTGGTCGCCCAAAGGGTGATTGGCTGGTCTTGATTCTTACTTCTGATCTGACGTTAGGTATTGTCATGAAAGTTAATGATAAAGCCCCTGAGTTTACTCTGCCGGATGAGAACGGAAAAGATGTATCGCTGAAAGACCTGCGCGGCAAAATCGTCATTCTGTTTTTTTATCCCCGCGCCAGCACGCCCGGTTGAACCGTAGAAGCTCGCGGGTTCCGCGACTCATATAAACAGATTCAAAAGACCGGCGCCGTGCTGCTTGGCATATCCCCGGATAAGCCCGCGGCGCAAAGAAAATTCGCTGACAAAGAGACCTTGCCGTTCACTCTGCTGGCCGATGCCGACAAAAAAGTCGCCATCGCCTTCGGCGTTCTCCAGGAAAAGAACATGTATGGCAAGAAGGTGATGGGCATTGCCCGCACCACGTTCATCATCGGCCCCGACGGCAAGATCCAGCACATCTTCGAAAAGGTAAAGCCCAACATCCACGCCGAAGAGGTCCTGGCATACCTGAAAGAGTCAGCCAAGAACAAGTCTTGAGCCGACAACAGTCCAGAGGGTGCCCCATCCTTGTCGCGCATTTTGCGACAGGGTGGGATTTTGACTTCTTTTTGATCTTGCTGCAAAAGATACTGTGGTATGCCGTTTGCTAAAGGAATCCTTCGCAGGGAACTAACATCGCCGATTCTCCGTATCACAACTCGGGGCAATTTCTGTTCACCCTGTAGTCAGGGAGGACCTCATGCATAGTCTCATCCGTTCCACCGCGATTGCCGCAATTCTCTTCACCGTCGCCGCAGTTCCGAACGCCATCGCGTCTCCCCTTGATAATCACGACCCGGTCGTCATCGTGTACAAAGATGGCCACCGCCAAACCCTAGCCGCAGGCGAAATAGCTCGCATCGACCTGAAGGCCCCCGCCACCATCCTCTACAAAGACGGCCACCGCGAAAAACTTCGCGCCGAGATCGACCACCTCGAATTCTCCGAGTCGGCGGCGAGTCCTGCAGTCCCCGGCCGCGCCCACTTCATCGGCAAATGGGAAGTCGGCGAAGGCAACGGCGACCATTTCTTCATCACCCTGAATGCCGACGGCACCGCAAGAAAGTCCATCGGCTCCCCCCACGGCACCTGGACGCTAGTAGACGGCGAAGCCCACATCGCATGGGACGACGGCTGGCACGATGCCATCCGCAAGCGAGGTTCGGTACACGAAAAAGTCGCCTTCGAGCCCGGCAAAACCTTCGACGACGCACCCTCCAACGTAACCGCCGCCCGCAACACCGAATCAAAACCAATCTAAAGGGTCCGTGTTGGGGATGGCCGCCATAGGCAGCAAAGGCGAAGCCAAGCGCAAATGTAGGGACGGACGCCTTCGTCCGTCCCGCGGGCAAAGCCCGCGTTCGACCGCATGCGGAGTTGAATCAGCAACCCAGTGCATACTCTGCAACGGTCTTGGAATACGGACAAACCCTCCCCAGTCCATTTACCATGTCCCCCTGCATGCCGAGTTCGAAAGCCCCTAGCGCCCCCGCCGAAATCCATCCCCTCCCCCGCGCCTTCTTCTCCCGCGACCCCCGCCGTGTAGCCCGCCAACTCCTGGGCAAGATCCTGATCCGAGAACTCCCCGGGCTCAGACTCACCGCCCGCATCGTCGAAGTCGAGGCGTACCTCGGCACTGAAGATCCCGCCGCTCACGCCGCCGCCGGCCCCACCCTGCGCAACGCCGTGCTGTTCGGCCCTCCCGGTCATGCCTATATCTACTTCATCTACGGAAATCATTACTGCCTCAACGTCTCCTGCGAACCAGAAGGCAAAGCCGGAGGCGTCCTCTTCCGCGCCCTGGAGCCACTTTCAGGGCTCGAAGAAATGGCACGATCTCGACACGTCGAGCTTCGTGGCCCCCAAGACTGGCCCAAACTTACCGCCGGCCCCGGTCGCCTTTGCCAAGCCTTCGGCATCACGCGCGCCCACGATAACGATCGCGATCTCACCGATCAAGACTCCGGCCTCTGGATCGGCGATGATGCCTGCCGACCCCGTCGCATTACGGTGACTCCTCGCATCGGAATCACCAAGGCCGCCGACATGCCTTTGCGTTATTTCATCGCCCGAAACCGATTCGTCTCCGCAACCACAAAGATCCCCGTCTCTATCCCTGCGGGCCTAAAACCATTCCGGCGCAAAGACGACCATTGACAGCCGGTGTACACTGTCGCACGGGCTGGAACAGGCCAAAAGCCTTGCCGGCCAAGGCTTGTGGCGAGATCGCTTTTTCGGGGACCCGATTCAGCTTGCATCCTCGGTTTCTGTCGCATCCCTTCTCGAAGCTGTGTCATCTTATCGGTCAGGAACTCCGCGTGCATCGTTTCGTTGGAACCCGTTCTCTAGTCTCGGTGCTCCTCCTGATCGCGGCTTTGACTCCAGCTGTCCTCGCAGCTGAACTCGGAAGCGTCGGCAATCCGCAGCCTCCTACCTACATCCTTGTCGGATTCGTCGGCGGATTCCTCCGCCACGACAATGTGCACCATAACCCTGTCAAGGTCGCACGGCTTCTTCAGCAGAATTCCCCCAAAGATACTTACATCGAAGTTTTCGAGAACCGCCATCGCAAGACAGCCCTCAAAACCATCCTCCACTTGCTTGATGCGAACCATGACGGCGTGCTGAGCGACGATGAAAAAGCCGCTGCGCACATCATGCTCATCGGCCACAGCTGGGGCGGTTCTGCCACGGTGATCCTCGCGCGCGAATTGAATCGCCTCGGCATCCCGGTAATGCTGACGGTCCAGGTCGATAGCGTCGCAAAGCCCTGGCAGAATGATGCTGTCATCCCTGAAAACGTGGCGGTGGCAGTCAACTTCTACCAGCCACACGGAATCATCCATGGCCGCTCCACAATCAAGGCTGCCGACGATTCCAAAACTCGGATCCTCGGGACCTATCGTTTCGACTACCGGCAGACGCCCGTCCGCTGCGAAGGATATTCCTGGTTCGATCGCATCATCACCCCAAGTCACATGCAGGCCGAATGCGATCCCCACATCTGGACGCAGGTCGAAAATCTCGTCCGCGAACGCATGACCCCCGAACCCAGCCGCCTCGCCGCCAATCCCGCTCCCTAGTCGATGGTTGCCGTGCAACTTTCAACCTGAAATCGGGTTCCAAACAGAGTAGGATTACCCCAGCGGTAGCCCAGCCAACCTAGAATCACGGTGGAAGGTACTCATATGAAAAAGTCCACCTCGCTCCAAGCCCTTCTTTCAGGAATCGTATCCCTCGGTCTCGTTTGCCTCTCCGCGCCCGCCTTTGCTCAGCATGGCGGTGGTCACAGCGGTGGCGGCGGAGGGGGTGGTTCCCACGCTGGCGCTGGTGGCGGTTTCCACGGAAGCGGTGGCTCCTTTGGCGGCTACCACGGCGGCAGCGGCTACGGTGGCAGCTATCACGGCGGCTCTCCCGGGTTCAGCGGTCGGGGATCGTCCGCAGGGCCTGGGGTTAGTTCCCGTGGCCCCGGCAGTGCAAGTGCCCGTCCTTGGTCTTGGGAAGGTCACAGCGGCCGCGACACATCTCCGGGCTGGCATCAGTTCGCATCCGGCAATTCCAGGACTGTGGGTCGCGAAGGAGTGGGCAATGCTGCGACCCGCTCCGGCGCTTCTTCCATGCCAGCAAGGTCTAGCGCCGCGGTAAACCATGCGGCGATAGCCGACGGACAGTGGCACTCCTTCGCCGCACCACGCACCGAAATGGCTCGCGCGTCCACAACCACGACTTTCAACCGTGCCGGTATGGTCTCCAGCAATCTCGCCTGGCACGGCAACAACTGGGGTGGATGGCACGGAGGCTGGCATGGCGGATGGGGTTGGGGCTGGCCGGGCTGGAACTGGGGCTGGGGATGGGGTTGGGGCTGCTGCGGTTGGGGTTTCGGATTCGGTTGGGGTTGGGGAGGCTGGGGAGTCGGCTGGGCCTCTTGGGGTCCATTCTGGGCATGGCCGTCCTATTGGCACGACCCCTGGATCTACGCCGATGTTTCGGCGCCCTATGTCCTCGATCCCTATCCAGGATAAGAAGTTTATCCGCTTGTACATACAGGCTATTGGCGCACCGATCAGTAGCCACAGCGACACCCCAGTCTCGCGATGTTGACCCTCCCGAGGTCTATCCAGTCCTTCATACCGAGCCACTCCGAGAAATTCTTGAGAAAAAAAGAAAGGCGCGACCTGGGGGCCGCGCCCGCTCGATTTCTACTCTCTACTTTCAGAATAGCAAGTTGAGGCTATTTATCCGGCAAAATTCCAAACTTTATTTTCCGAGTCTTTCCAAGCACTTAAACCCGATCGCGTGGTTTCTGCCTATTGACAAGATTTCCTCATATCCAGAGAGTGAACCTTTTCACCCACGGCCCAGCGCTCTCGAGGTTTTCCTTCGAGATCCTTAGTGCCCGTCGTTGTTATCGCTTTTAGCCGGCCTCAACAGAAGATTGTCGATGAGCCGCGTTGCTCCGACATAGGCTGCAACCGCCACCAAAGCCCCCGGAGACAAATCCACAACCGGATCGAGCGTATCCGGATCCACCACTTCGAAATAATCCAACCGCACCGCATTCTCTCGCGCGACCTCCTCCCGCCCGGCCGCTACCAAACGCTCCGCATCGCTCTCGCCCGATTCCACCAACTGCCGCACCCGCTCCAGGGATCGATGCAACACCAGCGCTCGTTTCCTCTCCTCCGCATTCAAATACGCATTCCGCGAACTCATAGCCAGCCCATCCGCCTCGCGCACGATCGGACAGACCACAATCTCCACCGCCAGATTCAAATCGCGCACCATCCTCCGGATGATCGCCACCTGCGCCGCATCCTTTTGCCCGAAAAACGCCTTGTCCGGTTCAACGATGTGAAACAGCTTGGCAACCACCGTCGTGACCCCGCGAAAATGCCCCGGCCGCGAACCTCCATCCAGCTTTCCGCTCAACTCCTCCACCGTCACCCACGTCACCGCGCCCGCCGGATACATCTCTTCCACCGACGGCGCAAACACAAACTCCACACCCTCGCGCTCCAGCATCTCGCAGTCGCGCTCAAACGACCGCGGATACTTCGCAAGATCCTCATTCGGCCCAAACTGCGTAGGATTCACAAAGATAGACGCCGCCACCACATCGCAAGCCGCCCGCGCCGCCCGCACCAGCGACAAATGCCCTTCATGCAGCGCCCCCATCGTAGGTACCAATGCGAGACGCTTCCCCTCGCGCCGCACCGCCCGCGAAGCACCTCTCATCTCGTCAATAGCTGAAAAGACTTTCAAGGTTTGAATGTGGGGACAGCCGCCTTCGGCTGTCCGTCGAGCAAAGCTCGACGTGCCTTTGGCTGATGGTGGGTAAAGGGGCGGCGCATCACGCGGCGGGCACCCACTCAACCGCGATATGCGCCCCCTGCAGCAATCCCCCCACAATCCCTTTGTTTCGTCGAATCGCCACGCCGTCCTGCTCGGACCCGCGAACGCCATTCTCCTGCGCCGCCACTACCCGTCCATAAGGCCAATACGAGGCCGGCATCTTCGCCAGCGCCGGCAGCAAATCTTCCGGCTTTACCAGAATCTCCGCGCTATCCGCCGAATCGAACAGCACCACTCCGTCGGCGCGCACGATCAGGTAAGGATTCCGCCACTTCTTCATGTCCCGGATGTGCTGATACTTCGCAGAGTCTGCCGGAGGAATGGCTTGCAGAATGGTCTCTGGATCAGGCGCCTGCGGCACCGGCTGCGTCGTGCACCCGGTGAAAGCGGAGAGAAAAATCAATAACCACAACAATCGTGGGGTGATCACTACCGGTAATACCTCACCGCCGCGGGAACGTCACTCTTCGCCGCCCACACCATCGCCACGATCCACCCGATCACGCTCCATCCCAGAAACAGATTCAGCAGAAAGATCGCCAGCAGATCGCGCTTGCTTCGCGCCAGCGCAATGATCGACGGCAGAAAATACATCAACGTGCCGAAGCCAAAGAACGGAAAAAAGAAAAAATGTGCAAGAACCATAGCTACCTCCCAATAGCGTAGCACTCACCAGTGCGTCAGTGAATCAGCGATACGAAGGCCCCATTCACCCACACGGAAAGATACGGACAACAACCCGCCCAGGTTCCGATTTCCAAGCGTAAAAATTCTGATTCCAGATAGCTGCGGGTGCCCCATCCTTGTCCCGCCGCTTTTGGCGGGACAGGGTGGGGATTTTGACTTCCTAAAGAACGTTCCTAAAAAGATTTCTCGACAGCGAAATTGAACGCTCCTGCCGTCACTTGGCCGCAAGAAGCCTTAAATCCGCGTTCCCCCGCGCACTCCGCGGAATCAGAGTTACCGCCCCATCGCCTGCTTCCTCGCCAGCACCGTTTCCAGCGCCGATCGTGTTTCCTTAGGCAGATGATACGACTCCTCATCGGAAGGATACTGCCGCGACCGCACATCCGCGCGAAACGCCTGCACCGCATGCGTGATCAGCGCCGCCGCATCCCCATACCGCCGCACAAATTTCGCAGGCGGACCAAACGTCAGACTCAGAATGTCGTGGAGTACCAGCACCTGCCCATCGCACTCCGGCCCGGCGCCGATCCCGATGGTAGGCGTGCTCACCTCCGCCGTAATCATCGTCGCCACTTCCCGCGGAATGCCCTCCAGATAAAGGCAAGCCACACCCGCGCGATCCAACGCCACCGCATCGCGCATCAGTTGCTCGATCCCGCCTAGGTTCTTCCCCTGCACCTTGTAGCCCCCCATCACATTGACCGACTGCGGGGTCAGCCCAATGTGTCCGGCCACCGGGATCTCGGCATCAATGATTCGTCGAATCAAGTCTGCCCGCCGCTCGCCGCCCTCCAGCTTCACAACTTCGGCGCCGCCTTCTTTTACGAAGCGCGCCGCGTTGAGAATGGCGTCCTTGGGATCAACCTGGTACGACCCGTAAGGCATGTCGGCGATGAGAAGTGCGTTCTTCACGCCGCGCCGCACGGCCTTCACGTGATGCAGCATCTCGTCCATCGTGACCGAGAGCGTGTTCTCGTACCCCAGCATGGTCTGAGCGAGGGAATCCCCAACCAGCACCATCTCGATGCCAGCCTCGTCCACCAGACGCGCGGTGGCGTAGTCGTAAGCGGTAAGGCAGGTAATGGGATCGTGGCGGAGCTTCTGCTCGCGAAGAGAGGTGGTAGTTACCTTATGGCCGGAACCGTCAAACAGACGGCCCCCGAGTGGGGTCAAACTCATGATGTCCTCCAGTGCCCCTCCGGCTAGCCGGATAGAGCCTGTGCACGCATCGTGGCGTCTCCACCATTGGATGACGCTAGGAATATTTTAGCTGCAATCCAACATTGGGTCCATGCCCGTTGCTCCACTGTTTTCAGCGTCTTCCAAACATTCGAGTCCGCGCTCGGACTGCCGCACACCGATGCTGCGAGAGGTAGATGTAACTAATAGACAGCATGCTTCACAAGGTAAGACAACAATTCAATGTCTTACCCAGTCGATGTGGTAAGATACACTATATGTCGACCTACCAAACTGTAGTCAGTTCGAAAGGACAAGTGGTCATTCCTGCGCAGCTGCGTGAACGCTTTGGATTGAAAAAGGGCACTCGAGCGGTATGGATGGAGCAAAAGGGGCAGCTTGTGCTCACTCCAATCGAACACCTGTTGGACGAGATACAAGGGTTTCTAAAGCCGGCTCCCGGTGAACCATCGATGTTCGACGAGCTGTTCAAAGAGCGTCAAAGAGAACGCGAACGTGAGAGGAAAAAGGGGTGACTGCATCCTCCCGTGGTCAACTGCGTCGCTTCGTCTTTGATGCGAACGCGGTCATCGCTCTTCTTGAGGATCGTCCGGGCGCAGCCCAGCGCGTCCGCCGGATTCTTGAAGATGCCTCCAGGAACCAAATGTCGGTCTTGCTTTCCGCCGTCAATTGGGGAGAGGTCTTCTACATCGCCTGGAGGCTCCATGGCGAGGTTCATGCGCTCGAAACAGAAGCCAAACTGAGGCAACTACCGATCGCGGTCGTGGCTGTGGATCGCGAGCGAGCCACGCGCGCTGCCACTCTCAAGCAAAAACACATTCTTGGATACGCTGACGCCTTCGCCGCCGAACTTGCCATCGAGCGCTCAGCATGGCTGGTAACTGCTGATCCTGAGTTCTCAAAATTGGGGAAGGAATTGTCGGTGTATCCGTTGCCGCGTCACGAAAAGTGAGATCATGTGTCCTCGCAGAAGTAAGCTGTTTGTGAGGTTCTGCTCCAAATGCACCTCAGCCGCGATCGCCGCACATGGACGCAACAAGCAACTTCAGGTGTGAAGATCGCCGGTGCCATTGTCGCAACCGCTGCAGCCTTGGGACTTATCGCAAGCGCCTACATCCGAATCGCTAGGTTGCATGGTGGTAATCGCATAACAGCAGGATGGCTTCTCTTGGCGGCAATCACCATCGTCCTGTCAGCCACGGCTCAGTATTGGGGTCGCTGGTTCTATTTCTTGCCCGGCTACATTGCCATGCGTTCATCCCTCTGGATGATCTTGGGCTGGTTCTCCCCTCGAGGATTCATTTTTGTCCTGTTCCCCGTTCTGATGGAATGATGGCAGTCTTGAGCTTCCGATTCAGCAAGTTGAAAAGGGTCCGTGCGGGTGACCGCATTACTCTGATGTTCGCATGCGCTTGCTTCCTAGGTTCCATTGCGGGATTCTTCGCGCAAGAGCCAAGGTCTTCTGCGTTGGTTATCGCTGTGGTTGGGAATCTGGCCCTGTTGGTTGAAAGGTTCGCCTTGAGGCATCACGGTATGCAACGGGAGAGGGGAGCCAAACGGGCCACAGTAGTACCCAACTCCGATCGGTGATCCTACGCCCCCACCGCTTCCTGTCCGCCCAGCGGCAGGAAATACTGCGTGCCCTTGATCGGTTCCGTCACCTTGCGCAGCAACTCCTGCAGATCCTCGTTGCGGTCCACGAAGTCGATCTCCGACGTATTCACGATCAGCAGATCCGACGACGTGTAGTGAAAGAAGAAGTGCTCGTAGGCCTTGACCACTTCTTCCAGATATTCATCGCTCACTGCCTTCTCGCCCGGAGCATTCTTCTTCCTGAGTCGCTTCCTCAGGACCTCGGGCGTTGCCTGCAGGTAGATCACCAGGTCCGGCGTCGGCAACTGTTCGCGGAAGTGGTTGTAATACCGGTTATAGGTATCGAGTTCCTGATCGGTCAGGTTCAGGCACGCAAAAAGCTTGTCTTTCTCAAAAATAAAATCCGCCACCACAGTCTTACTCGATCGCGCCCCAAGATCGAGCCCATGCAACTGCTCAAACCGCCGCACCAGGAACGCGAACTGCGTCTGAAACGCCGCCCCTCGCTCGCCATCGTAAAACGCGCCCAGAAACGGATTCGCGTCCGGCTCCATCACCCGCTGTGCGTTCAACCGCTCGGCTAAGAAGCCCGCCAGCGTGCTCTTGCCGACTCGTATGGGACCCTCCACAGCAATGTAACGGGGAAGCTCGAAAAGATTGGCCATGGGCTCGTGCGATGTCTCGGAAGAGGCAGGATATCTCGGAAGCGTCTCACTGGCAATTGCGGGATGAGTTAACACTGAGGAAAACAGTTCCAGATTTGAGATTGCAGATTGAATATGTTCGCAGCTCTGAAATCTGCAATCTGAAATCTGCAATCGTTCTAAAATCGCTCCATGCTAGCAATCGGGCTCGCCGGAGTTGCAGCCTCCGCGGCTGCACTCTCCGCCGGCTACCAGTCCATGGCTCCAACCGGCCAATGGTACGGACGCACGTTCACCAGCCTCCCACCAGGTACCAAACAACTCGCCCTTACCTACGATGACGGCCCGAACGATCCGCATACGATGCGGCTGCTTGAAATTCTAGCCAAGCACAACGTCCGAGCGACTTTTTTCTTGATCGGACGCTATGTGCAGCAACGTCCCGAAATTGTTCGCGAAATCGTGAAGGCGGGACACGTCATCGGAAACCACACGTTCACGCATCCGTTGTTGACTTTCAAAAGCGCTGCCGAAGTCGATAAAGAACTTTCTGACTGCCGGGCAGCGATTCAAGACGCGAGTGGCGAGTCTTCTAACATATTCCGCCCGCCTTTCGGAGGACGTCGCCCCGCTGTCCTGCGCATCGCCCGCGACCTCGGCTTCAAGCCCATCATGTGGAATGTCACCGGGTACGACTGGAGCCCGCCACCGGCCGTGGCGATCGAGAAGAAAGTCTCAAGTCAAATTCGTGGCGGCGACGTGATCCTGCTGCACGACGGCGGCCATAAGCAAATGGGCGCAGACCGCTCACAGACAGTCCTGGCCACAGACCATCTGATCACCCGCTACAAGTCGGAAGGCTACGATTTCGTGACCATCCAGCAGATGCTCGAAGGAGTGCAGGCTCTGTCAATAATTCGGGATTGATTCGGATTTTAATTCCAGGAGTTTCCATCATGCGCCTCTTGCTAGTGCTCTTCTCGACCGTTGCCATCGCCGCTGCCCAGCCCAAAGCGCTCTTCTACATGATTGAAACTCCTAACTCGGTAAAATCCTTCACCGAGCACGCCGACAAAATTGGCATCCTCGTGCCCGCCTGGTACTCGGTCGATGGCAACGGCCTCGTCTGGGGAGGTCCAAATCCTGACGTGCTCAAGGCTGCTGCCACTCACCACGTGCCCGTCATGCCCATCGTTGCTCTCATGAAGCAACTTGAACTCCACAACTTGTTCACGTCTGAAGCGGCCAAGACAGCATTCATCAACGCGCTTCTCAGCGAGTGCAAGAAGAACGGATATAGCGGCTTCCAGATTGATTTCGAAAACGTGAATTGGACTGATCGCGACCTACTCTCGGCGCTGGTCGCCGAAACAGCCGCCGCGCTCCACAAGCAAAACCTGCAACTCACGATTGCGACTGTCCCCAACGCGCCCGGATATCCCGGAAAGAGTCCCTATTCACACTGGCTGTACGCGAACTGGCGAGGCTCCTTCGATTTGAAAGCCCTGGCGCAGAGCGTCGATCTGATCTGCCTCATGACCTACGACCAGAACACGCGCTGGACCATGCCAGGGCCTGTCGCGGGCTATCCGTGGACCGTGCAGAACGTCGAGTACGCATTGCAGTTCGTCCCCAAAGAAAAACTTTCAATGGGAATTCCCGTCTACGGATACCACTGGTTCGCCGGCGATCCCGGCAAAGATGAAAAACCGAACCCAACCGCCGAGTACATCGGGCAACAGGACATCGATGGATATATTGCCGCCTATCATCCGCAGGTCGAATGGGACGCGGCCGATCGCGTGTCGTGGTTCTACTTCTATCGCGACGACGTTCGTGACTGGGCCTTCTACACCGACAAGCGCGGATTCCAGGAGCGCCTCAATCTGGTCCACCAACGCGGCCTGCAAGGATTCTGTTCCTGGGTACTCGGCGCAGAGGACCCTCAGATCTGGTCAGTCCTGCCCTCGCACAAATGAAACGACAGAACGGTCCACGGTAGAAGAGCGGCGCTTCAGCGCCGCGTAAAGGCGCGACAAAGAAAGGGCTTTTAGCCCCGGTGTTTTCAGCCTCGCATCCCCGCAAACGCTTGCTTCGCCGCCGCAATCGTGCGCTGCACATCTTCCTCTGAATGCGTGGCACCCAGAAATGCGGCTTCATATTGCGACGGCGGCAAATACACTCCCGCATCCAACATCGCCCGGAAGAATTTCCCGAACGCTTCCGTATTTGATTTCGAAGCCGAATCCCAATCCGTGACCGGCCCCTTCTGGAAGAACCACGTAAACATCGATCCCACCCGGTTCGCGCACAGGGATACTCCAGCGTCTCTGGCGGCCGCCATTACGCCATTCACCAACTCTCCGCTGAGCTTGTCGATCTTCGGATAAATCTCGTCCTTGCGATCGCGCAACTGCTTGAGCATCGCGCATCCCGCGGCCATCGCCAGCGGATTCCCCGACAGCGTCCCCGCCTGATACATCGGCCCGAGCGGCGCAACCAAGTCCATGATCTCCTTCGACCCGCCGTAGGCCCCCACCGGTAATCCGCCGCCGATGATCTTGCCCATCGTCGTCAGATCCGGCTTGATGTTGTACAACTCCTGCGCCCCGCCGAACGCCACGCGGAATCCGGTCATCACCTCGTCAAAAATCAGCACCGAGTGCTCACGTTGCGTGATCAACCGCAGCCCCACCAGGTAATCATCTGCCGCCGGCACGCATCCCATGTTGCCCACCACCGGCTCGACAATCACGCACGCGATCTGATGTTTGAATTTTTGAAAAGCGTACTCGACCGAAGGCAGATTACTGAACGGCAGCGCCAGCGTGAACATCGTGAATTCTTCCGGAACGCCGGCCGATCCTGGGATCCCGAGCGTCGCTACGCCCGATCCCGCCTTTACCAGCAGTGCATCCGCATGCCCGTGATAGCAGCCCTCAAACTTCACAATGTATTTGCGTTTTGTGTAAGCGCGCGCCAGCCGGATCGCAGACATCGTCGCTTCGGTCCCCGAACTCACGAAGCGCAACTTCTGCATGTTCGGAAACGCGCCCAGCACCAACTCCGCCAGATCCGCCTCCGACGGCGTTGAAGCCCCGAAACTGGTCCCATTGCAGGCCGCGCCCACAATCGCATCGAGAACGTTTGCCTCCGCGTGCCCGAGAATCAGCGGCCCCCATGACCCGATGTAGTCGATGTACTCGTTCTCGTCCGCATCCCAGATGTGCGAACCCTTGCCTCGCACCACAAACGGCGGATCTCCGCCCACCGATCGAAACGCCCGCACCGGCGAATTCACTCCCCCAGGGATCATGCTTTCTGCCCGCTGTTGTAGGCGCCGTGATTGTTCGGTTTTGCGCAAGGTTGTGGACGGCATCAATTCCTCTCGACACGGAGAAAACAGATGTCAAAGTCTCGGACGCAAACGACTAATATAGCAGCGCCCCCAGCATCGAATTCACCAGATATTCATCATTCCGCAATCCGATTGCAACATCTCGCCAGTACAGTAAAGTCATCAAGATGCCCTTCTAACCGGGAGGGTTTGGGGGACAGTCTCGGGGGCTCCGGGCTGTCCTTTTTGCTTTTATGGTTTTGATTGTGTGAGGACGAGCGCCTTCGCCCGTCCGCGGCGCGCCAGCGACGCAGGTTTTGACCCGCATATTAACCGCAATTAACTCCCCATCGTATAATCCCGTGAATGATCACCGTCTCCAAGGAGGACTATCTCAAATCCATCCTCGAAGCCGAGACCGAAGGCGAAACCGTAATCTCCGCACGCCTGGCTCATCTCCTCAAAGTCTCTCCTCCCGCAGTGACCATGGCCCTCCGGCGCCTGAAGAAAGACGGATTAGTCCGCGTCGGCGCCAAGGGTGAGGTCAGCCTCACCGCTGGCGGACGCAAAATCGCGCGCAAGCTGACGCTCCGCCATCACCTCATCGAGCGGATGCTCTCAGAAATGTTTGGCATGGAATGGTGGAAGGTTCACGACGAAGCCGAACGCCTCGAGCACGCCGTCTCACCCGATTTCGAAGCCAAGCTCCTGGCGAAGTTAGGCTCAAGCGGCGCTTGCCCGCACGGGAATCTTAGCGAGGCGGAAAGTTCCGCGAGCCGCCGCCGCCGCGGATTAGTCCTGCTATCCGAGGCGGAAGTCGACACGAATTACACGGTCAGCGGAATCTACGAACGCGATCGCGGCTTGCTCGAATTTCTTGAGCACCGCGGAATCCGTCCCGGCGCAAAGCTGCGCGCCCTGGCGCGCAACTACGACCAGACCCTTACGCTCTCCACGCCCGCCGGAACCGTTTCTCTGGGTCCCGCGGCGTCCAACCGAGTCTGGATGTCCCCGCTCGCAGGACCAAACACTAAAGGTGTCCCTTCGACCGATGCTACGTGACAGACTCGATCCTGATAGATAATCTTTCCCCGTGGCGCAACTGGAGAATTTCCGCCTCAAAGTCTTCCGCTCGGTCGCTGAACACCTGAACTTCCGTAAAGCCTCCGAACATCTCTTCCTGACCCAGCCTGCCGTTACGCTCCAGATCAAAGCGCTCGAAAACGATCTTGGAGTGCGCTTGTTCGATCGCTCTGCCAATCGAGTCGCGCTCACTGCCCAGGGATCGGTCCTCCTGCGGTATGCCAGAAAGATTTCAGCGCTCGCGGCGCAAGCCGAACATGAACTTGGCGCGGAAGGCGGACACTTCTCCGGAGAACTCTCACTGGGCGTCTCCACGACCATCGCGCAATATGTCTTGCCGCGGCTGATCGGTGCTTTCCTCGACGAACACCCGCGCGTGCAACTCGGGCTGCGTAGCGGCAACACCGAACAGGTAGTTCAGCTGGTCCTAGACGGCAACGTGGCCATCGGTCTGATCGAGGGCCCAGCTCGCGAGCGCGGAGTTCACACGGAGCCTTTCATGCGCGACGAACTTGTGCTGATCGTGCCGCCGAATTCCGACGCAGCACACTTCTCTGCACAGCAACTTCTGGGCTCGAGCCTGCTGATGCGCGAGCAGGGCTCCGGCTCCCGCCACGTCGTCGAAGCCGCGCTCGAAAAATCCGGGCTGAAGCTGAAGGCGTTCAAGAGCGTGATGGATCTTGACTCCACCGAAGCCATCAAGTCCGCGGTCGAAGCGGGTCTGGGCGTCGGCTTCGTCTCACGCTGGGCGATCTCGAAGGAGTTGGAACTAGGCGCTCTCAGAGTCGCACAAGTCCGCGGATTGACCATGGCTCGCCACTTCTCGCTGGTCACGCGCACAGGCCCTACGCAGCAAGGCCTGACGGAAGCTTTCCGATTGTTCGCGCTCACCCGGGGCAAGCTTCAGTCGAACTCAGGAAAGCCGCGTCGGCAGCGCTCTTCCGGCCGATAAGCCAAACTTATCGCCAATTGAAACTACTACTTGGACTGGGTTGCCACCCTCGAGTCACACTCAGCATGTGAATAAGGGACTCTTCTTTGTCGGACTGCTTCTCGCGGCCAGCGGCCTGATCTCCCCGCCGTTCGCCCTGTTAGGAGGTCTCGTTTACGGGCTGGTCCTGACTGACCCGTTCAACGTTCAGAGCAAGAGCCTCGCGAAATTTCTGCTGCAGGCATCTGTCGTGGGACTCGGCTTCGGCATGAACCTGCACGAGGTTGTCCACGCTGGCCGCTCCGGATTTCTCTATACCGCCGTCAGTATCACGGGAGTTATGGTGCTTGGCCTCGCGCTCGGCTATCTCATCCGCGTGGGCAAGAAATCATCATTCCTTATCGCAGCTGGAACCGCAATCTGCGGAGGCAGCGCCATCGCTGCTGTCGGCCCCATCGCCGATGCCAATGAAGAAGAGATGGCCGTCTCGCTGGGTGCAGTCTTCATCCTCAACTCAGTCGCGCTGTTCCTCTTCCCCGCGATCGGTTTCGCTCTGCACATGAGCCAATCACAATTCGGACTTTGGTCCGCGCTCGCCATTCACGACACCAGTTCCGTCGTGGGCGCCACCGCGCGCTACGGTGCCGCCGCGCTCGCCATTGGCACAACGGTCAAACTCGCGCGCGCCCTCTGGATCGTCCCTCTCTCGATCGCAACCGCGGTTGCCCTCAAGAGCAAAGCCAAGGTCCAGTGGCCGTGGTTCATTCTGTTGTTCTGCATCGCGGCCCTGTTGAACACGATGCTCCCGGGGATGAATCCGGCATTCGCCACGCTGAGCCACATCGGCCGCATCGGACTCACCGTTACCCTCTTCCTGATCGGCACGGGCCTCAACCAACAAACGCTGAAAAAGGTCGGCATTCGCCCGCTGCTCCAGGGCCTCACGCTCTGGATCATCGTCGGCAGCGCCACGCTCGCGCTGATTCTGTTGAACTGGATTCACATCTAGCAAGGGAAATCCGAGCTTCCTGCCAGAGGTCAGCTCCAGCGCTCCGCCGAACCCGCTTGTGGAGGGGCGGACGCCTTCGTCCGCCCCGCCGAGCGAAGCGAGCCGTGCGGCGGCATCGATCGCTCCGAAGTTGCAACACTACTACCACCTGCATTGCGCGCTTTGCGCGCAACCCCGGACGAGGCGTCCGGGGCTACACGTTTCGTGCTGATTGCGCGTTACTATAGTTAACTGTAGTTAACTAGTTATGGTGTATACTCGTTAATATCTGCAACCTGGGGAAGTGCCTGTAAATTCATGAGCAACGACGACCGATTCGCTGGAGCCGCCGAGCCTTCACCGTTGAATGCCGCGGCAGTTGACCCGGCCACCGGACATCGTTCTCTGGAAAATGTTCACGGTTCAATCGAGGTTCCCCATCATCAGGCGGGTTTCTGGCAGCAGTGGAAGGCCTTCGTCGGGCCCGCCATCCTGGTCAGCGTCGGCTACATGGACCCTGGTAACTGGGGAACCGATCTGCAGGGCGGCGCGCAATTCAAATACGGCTTGCTCTGGGTTGTCGGTCTGGCCAGCCTCATGGCCATCTTCATGCAGGTGATCTCTGCGCGCCTCGGCGTCGTTACCGGAAAAGATCTTGCCCAATGCTGCCGCGACTGGGCACCGCGCTGGACGCGCTGGCCCAACTGGCTGATGAGCGAGATCGCCATCGGAGCCTGCGACTTGGCCGAAGTCCTCGGCAGCGCCGTCGCTCTCAATCTGCTCTTCCACATTCCTCTGCTCTGGGCCGTCATCATTACCGGCCTCGACGTACTTCTTCTTCTAGGACTGCAGCGCTTCGGCATGCGCACCATCGAAGCGGTCGTGCTGTTACTGGTTACGACGATTGCCGTCTGCTACTTCATCGAGATCTTCGTTCTGCCGCAAACACAGCCCGGCTTCCTCGAACTCGGCCATGCTTTTCTGAGTCCCCGACTCCGCCAGGCCGGCATGCTCTACGTCGCAATCGGGATCATTGGCGCTACCGTGATGCCCCACAACCTGTATCTCCACTCGGCCCTGGTGCAGAGCCGCCGCCTCCAGAAAGACGACTCGTCTATCCGGCGCGCCCTGCAGTTCAATACCCTCGACTCCACCGTTGCGTTGACGGTGGCCTTCTTCGTCAATGCGGCCATCATGGTTCTCGCTGCGACGGTCTTTTTCGGCAAGACTGGAATCACTGTCCCAGGAGGCAGGTTCATCGCCTTCAGCCCTGAGAGCGACTGGATCCGGGTGGCCTACCTGACGCTTGCCCCTCTGCTCGGCGCAACCGCCGCCAGCACGCTTTTCGCGGTTGCCCTGTTGGCCGCCGGGCAAAGCAGCACCATCACCGGAACGCTCGCAGGCCAGGTCGTCATGGAAGGTTTCATGCACTGGCGGATCAAGCCCTGGGTGCGCAGACTCATCACCCGGACCTTGGCGATTCTCCCAGCGGTTCTAATCATCGGCTTGCGGGGCGACAACAGCGTCACCGACTTGCTCACTTTGAGCCAAGTCGTACTCGCCCTGCAACTTCCGTTCGCCATGTTCCCTCTGCTTCACTTCACCAGTTCCCAAAAACGGATGGGCAAATGGAAGAACGGGATCTTCCTGCTGGCAGCCGGATGGGCCAGTGCTATCCTGATCACTTTCATGGACATCTATGGTCTGCCTGACTCGCTGAAAACCGCCTGGCAGCTGATCAGTGGAGGCCGATGAAAAGGGGAGCGTGCGGTTTAACGGCGTCCTTCCGGTAATACGTAGGAAGGTCAAAATCCCCCACCCTGTCGCAAAAGCGCGACAAGGATGGGCACCCTCAAGATACCGAGCAAGGATTTAGGGCTTTAGACCTTGGAATCGCTTCGTATAGGAACCCATGTACGACAAAATCCTAGTCACTCTCGATGGCACCCCAACCGACCGGGCCATCATTGAACACGTAAAGAATCTGGCCAAACTCGCCCATAGCCGCCTGGTTCTGCTCCATGTCGCCGACGGATGGGCTGCCAGGACCTATGGACCTGACGCCGTCAGCCAGGAAATCGTCGAAGATACCGCCTATCTCCGCAAAGTCCAATCCGAGTTGGAGGCCTCGGACATTCCCACCGATGCCGAACTCGCCTATGGAGAGCCTGCAGACCAGATCATCAAATGGGTCGAAAACAAAGGTTGCGACCTGGTCGCTATGAGCACCCATGGCCACCGTTTTCTGGGCGATCTTTTCCTGGGCACGACCGCAACCCGCGTCCAGCACCGCATCAGCGTCCCCGTCCTGCTCCTGCGCGCCCGTTAACGAAGGCCCCGTCGGCTTAGGTTTTAATACCAAACGGATTCACTTTCGTCCTATGAGCGTATATCCTAAAGAGAAAGAATACGGGTCTTTCCTACAGCCACTCAGCACTTACAGGTTCTTGAGTAGACGCCACCGAAGATTGCACACGGAAGCACTAGAGTGACAGCGACCTCGCCCAAATTCGCGCCACTTTCTTCTCTTTCCCCGGCGGCGTCCACCGTGGTCCGCTACATTCTCGGCATCCTCGCCGGAGTAGGTTCTCTGCTGCTACAAAACTTCCTCAGCCCTTTCTTCGGTCCGCATAACCCCTATCACACCGCCTGGTTGGCGGTGGTTTTTGCGGCTTGGTATTGTGGCCTGGGTCCTTCCATCGTAACTGTCATCATTGGCGCTGCCGGAATCTGGTATTGGTTTCTTTCTCCGGTTCATCAGCTCAGCGGCAAGGGTGTCGAGGAGATTTCCGGACTCCTCGGTTTTCTAGTCTTCTCAGGAGTGATCATTGCTCTTGGTGAGTCGACGCGACGCAGCATCGCCAAGCGAGAGCAGGCCGAGCGAGACCTGCGTCGAGCGCAGGAGGAACTCGAGCAGCGGGTGCGCGAGCGAACTGCCGACCTGCAGAAACGGACCGCTGAAGTCGTCGAGAAAGCCACACTGCTCGATCTGGCGAACGACGCCATTTTTATAAAGACCAAGACTCCAAAAGACACAATCTCGTATTGGAACAAGGGGGCCGAAAGGCTTTACGGCTGGACTGCCAGCGAGGCGCTCGGCCAGAATCCCGCGGAGTTTCTGCGCACTTCTTATCCCATTCCGCTGGCGGATATCGAACGACACGAAGTCTGGGAGGGCGAGCTTCTGCACACCACACGCGACGGGAGGCGCATTACTGTCGCAAGCCGCTGGACCATGTTACGCAACGATTTCGGCGCGCCCGCCGGATGGATGGAAATCAACACCGACATCACGGACCGCAAGCGCGCCGAGAATGCCGCGAGAAGTCTCAGCGGACGCATCCTCAGCTTGCAGGACGACGAGCGCCGCCGCATCGCGCGCGGTTTACATGACAGCCTCGGCCAATACCTGGCGGCTCTCAAGATGCAGCTCGACCTCATCTCGAGGTCCGACGGCGATCAATCCAGCTTGATCTCAGAGGCCTCCGAGATTGTCGACCGCTGCCTCACTGAAACTCGTACCGTGTCTCACCTTCTGCATCCGCCCTTGCTCGATGAAGCCGGCTTCGGATCCGCTGCCCGCTGGTTCGTCGAAGGTTTCGCCCAACGCAGCGGCGTCGCCGTCGACCTTAGCCTGCCCCATGACCTCGGCCGGCTGAGCAGTGATGTTGAAATCGCTTTGTTTCGCGGGCTGCAGGAGGCCTTGACTAATGTCCACCGACACTCGGCCAGCCCAAAAGCAGATATCCGCTTGGCTCTTGAGCAAAATCAGGTTCGGCTCGAAGTCCAGGATTACGGAAACGGTATGTCGCCCGAGACCCTGCGTCAGTTGCACGAAGGTGCTGGCAAGACTGGTGTCGGTGTCGCCGGTATGCGAGAGCGGGTCCGCGAATTGGGCGGCTACATGACGATCCAGTCCGATCCTCGGGGCACGCTGCTGACGGTAGTCCTTCCGCTCGCCCATTCTTCCGAGCTGTCGGAAAACTCCGAGCATCGAAATAAGATCCCAGCCTGATCCTTCGTTGCACTTGCAGCGCGTTCATCTCCACGATTCAACTCTGATATCGTTACAGCCAGCCGGATGACCGGGGTCGTCATCGAGGCTGCCTATTCCATGGAGACAATCGGACAATCTTTCAGCTCGCTCGCGTTCCTTCTGCTAATTTCCGCTCTCGCGGTGTTCGTTGTATATCGCCTCTTCCGTCGCCTTCGAAATGCCGCAGCCCCGCCGGGTCGGCTGGAAGTTGATATTCAGGAGCTTGGCGGATTCAGCTACCGTCAATTGATCCTGATCAGTTTGCTCAGCCTATTCGTGGAGATGTTAATGATCCGCTGGGTCTCTTCGGAGATCCGCATCTTTGCGTACTTCAAGAATTTCGTCCTGGTAGCGTGCTTTCTCGGATTCGGCCTTGGCTGCTATCTCAGCCGCCGCCGCGTGCGGCTTATGGCGATGATCACACCGTTCCTGCTGCTTACACTCATTTTGAAAGCGCCGATTTCTCCGTTGCGACACGCCATCGCAGTACTCCCTGCTTTGCTCGGAGCGACGGTCGAAGTCCATGTATGGGGAGTACCTGCCATCCCCACCAGTTGGGCGAGAATGCTTCTGGCGCTGGGTTTCGTGGTGCCCGTGTTCGCCGTGATTGCGACGGCGTTCATTCCCTTCGGACAACTGGTCGGCTGGTATCTCGAAAACTCTCCCAACGGCGTCGCAGCTTACAGCATGAATGTCCTCGCGAGCCTCGCCGGAATTGCCGGATTCACGCTGCTCTGCTTCCTGAACGAGCCACCTTGGCTATGGTTCGGGGTGGTCGGTGTTTTGTGCACAGTGACCTTCTGGCGCAGCGCGCGCGCCAGAGGTGCGCTCTCTGCGGTCTTCCTCATTTGCGCCTGTCTCCTGGCTATTCCCGAAGACTTGACCACAAGAACGTACTGGTCGCCCTACCAGAAGCTCTCGCTCCAGCCGCTCTATGGCAAGGGAGAGGTCGTGGCGTATATGCTCAATACAAACGGCTCGTGGTATCAGCAGATCCTCAACCTCTCGCCTGAGTTCAGCAACTCCCATCCACAGTTTTTTCGCGCGCATCCCCTCGACCGAAATGCCTACAACATGCCCTACCGTTTCTATCCTGCTCCAGCTTCAGTGCTGGTACTGGGATCAGGAATGGGCAATGATGTCGCCGCCGCCCTTCGCAACGGTGCGGGACGCGTTGAGGCGATTGAAATCGATCCGCTGATCCTGAAACTCGGACGCGAACTGCACTTCGAACACCCCTACCAGTCGCCTCGCGTCCACGTTACCCTTGACGACGCTCGCAGCTACATCGAAAACAGCCACGATCAGTTTGATCTCATCGTGTTTTCTCTGCTCGATTCGCACACCACCTCGTCGCATTTCACCAACATCCGCATCGACAATTACGTCTACACGCTCGAGGCACTACAGCGCGCCAAACGACTACTGAAGCCTGACGGCTTGTTCATTGTGAAGTTTCAGGTCGAAACCCCCTGGATTGCCGGCCGGCTCTTCAAGCTTCTCCGCGATACATTCGGTCAAGATCCAATCCAGTTTCAGACCGACATCGGGGGCTACGACAGTTCCGGCAGATTTTTCGTCTCCGGATCGCCGGAGCGCCTCGCCAAAGCCAGTGCCGATCCTGCGCTCGCTGCCTATCTCGCATCCCACAGCAATATGCCGATGCAATCCGCACGCGTGACCACCGACGACTGGCCGTACTTCTATCAGCACGAGCCCGGGCTGCCGATCATCGTGATTCTGGTTTCCGTTGCCGTGCTGGTGGTGTTCGGATTGTTCCTCCGCCAAACCAGCCGGGAAGGCACACGCCTCGATTTTCACTTCATGTTGTTGGGCGCGGGGTTCATGCTGCTCGAAGCGCAGATCGTCAGCAAGATGGCGCTTCTCTTCGGCACAACTTGGGTGGTGAATGCGGTTGTCGTCTCGGGATTGTTGTGCCTGATTGTTGGAGCTAATCTGGTGTACAGCGCATTCCCGCGGATCCCGTTCGCAGCGGCTTATACAGGGCTTTTCCTGGCTCTCGCGGTGATGTACGTCGTTCCCATGCAAAAGCTGTTCTTCGAATCGTGGTCTCTGCGCGCGGTCGTAGCCACGTTAGCTCTCTGCACTCCAGTGTTCTTCGCGGGGATCATCTTTGTCTCCAGCTTCGCTCGCGCAGGTTTCCGGGGCAGTGCGTTGGGTTCGAACCTCTTCGGCTCCCTGATCGGCGGCCTTCTGGAATCGGCATCGCTCTGGTTCGGCTTAAGGTCACTGACGATACTTGCTGCGATCCTGTATCTGGGCTCCGCAATTTTCCTGCGCCGCGCGGCTACCGCGAAGGAAGAGCTGCCCGCGGTGCCGGAGCCCGTCGCAACTCCGTAGCGACGGGCGTCCCCGCCGGCTGTCGGGACGGCGTCTCGCCGACCCACCCATCGATGTCCACTGTCGACGATTCATCCAAGTGCTATCCTGACCTCAGCGCGCCATGAAGGTTCTTTACGAAAACCTCCCCGAGGTGGAAATCGGCGGGCGCAAGCTCGTAGGCCGCGTCCTGTTTGGCTTATTGATCCTGATCGCTATTCTGGTCGGCGCCACCGGTGGCTTGCTGCTCGTTTACACCACCGACTTGCCTCAGGTCGATGCCTTGGAAGCCTATCGTCCCAGCTCGATCACCGAGCTTTACGACGATCACGAAAAAGTCATCGGCTCATTCGCACTGCAGCGGCGCGTAGTCGTGGGGTACGACGATTTCCCTCCGGTTCTCCGAGACGCGCTGGTTTCGATTGAAGATAAGGATTTCTACAAGCACTCCGGCATCAACTTCTGGCGCATCGTCGGCGCCGCCTCCCGCGATATCGAGTCCGGAGGCAAAGTCCAGGGCGCCTCCACGCTCACGATGCAGCTGGCCCGCAATCTTTTCCTTTCACCCGATCGCCATTGGCAACGCAAGGTGCAGGAGGCGATGCTCGCGATCCAGATCGAACGGCGCTTCACCAAGCCGCAGATTTTCACTCTGTACGCCAATCAGATTGCCCTCGGACATGGAGTGTTCGGGTTCGAAGCTGCCTCGGAGTTCTACTTCAGCAAGCCTGCGAAGCAGTTGACGCTGCCCGAGGCCACGCTGCTGGCAGGCCTTCCCAAAGGCCCGAGCTACTACTCGCCGATCAACCATCCTGATCGCGCACAGAGGCGTCGCAATCTCGTGATCAACGCCATGGTCGAAGATGGCAAGATCACGGCAGCGCAGGCTAACGACGCTCGTTCCGCTCCGCTTACGCTGCGGCTCGCGCACGACCCGAACTCGCTGGCCCCGTATTTCGTCGAAGAGATTCGCCGTTACCTGGAGGGCAAGTTTGGCACCGATCAGGTCCACGAAGGCGGATTGAAGGTCTATACCTCGCTGGACGTAGAACTCCAGAAGGCTGCGAATCAGGCCATCCTCGATGGTCTCGCCGCCTACGAGCGCCGTCATGGATGGAAGGGCCATCTGGAAAATGTTGTGGGCGACGGCGAAGTTCTCGAGAAGTACTCCCACCCCGACTGGGACGACGAACCCGAGGTCGGCGGATACGTTCACGCGCTGGTCACGTCTGCAGGTCCGGGAATCGCCACATTGAAGTTTGGTCGCTATACCGCGGCCCTTGGGCAGGCTGATGTCGCCTGGACCAAGCACAAGCTCGCCGACATCCTGAAGACCGGTGACGTCTGTTACGTGAAGATTGTTTCTCTCGGTGCGAACGGCGCTGCGAAAGTCGGCCTGGAGCAGGATTCCGGTGCGCAATCGGCCCTGCTTGCGATCGACAATGCCACCGGCGGAATCAAGGCGATGGTCGGTGGACGCGATTTCAACACCTCGAAGTTCGATCGCGCTACGCAGGCTCTCCGCCAGGTCGGCTCTTCGTTCAAGCCCTACGTCTACACGACGGTGATCGACGGCGGGGCCAGCCCGGACGATACCATCCTCGACGAGCCGATCAGCTTCGATACGCCGTCCGGCCCTTACACTCCGCATAACTATGACGAGAAGTTTGAAGGGATCATCACGCTGCGGAGGGCGCTGGCTCAGTCGCGCAACATCCCGGCGCTGAAACTTGCCAACAAAGTGGGCATCAAGAGCGTGATCGATTATGCCGAACGATTCGGCGTCACCTCAAAGTTGCCTCCATATTTGCCGGTTGCGCTGGGATCTGCGGAAATCACGCTGATGGAGCAAGCCTCCGCCTACAGCGTTTTTCCGAATGATGGAGTGCGCGTCAGCCCGCGTTACATCACGCGTGTTACCGACTACGAAGGGCGGGTGCTGGAAGAAGATTTCCCTGAGGTCAAAGATGTGATCAGCGAACGCACGGCCCGGATCATGACCTCGATGCTGCGCGAAGTCGTGCTGCACGGCACCGGCATTGCCGCGGCAAAGCTGCCGTTTCCCGTCGCCGGCAAGACCGGCACGACGAACGATTTCACCGATGCCTGGTTCGTGGGATTCACGCCAACCATGACGTGCGGAGTGTGGGTCGGCTTCGACGAAAAGAAATCGCTTGGGGCAAAAGAAACCGGCGCGCACGCCGCGCTGCCGATCTGGGCGAACTTCATGACGGTTGCGATGAACGGCAAAGACGTCGGCGACTTCCAGCCCTCGCCGATTGCGTCGCACGCAGCACAAAAAGTCGATACGCCAGATACTGCCCCAGCCACCGACGAATCGCACTAATCGGGTTCGCAGCTCTGCTGGTGCACAATGCGGGATTTGACAAACCACCTCGACGATATAGACTCCTCGCGGCTAATAATTGTCTTTTAGAGCGGAGTTTCCGCTCCGAGTTCGATCAAGGGGGGTTTGTATGCCAAATCGCAGTAATTGGCTCTCGGCTCTTCTTGCGATTTCTCTGGTTGTTCAACTTGGATGCGGCGGCTCTACAGTCGTCCCGCCCCCACCCCCGAATCCTCCCACTATCCAGGCGATATCTCCGAACAGCAGTGAACAGGGAGGGGCAGCCTTTACATTGAGTGTGGTCGGCTCGAACTTTCTCGCCGGCGCCACCGTGCAGTGGGCTGGAAGCGGCATGCCGACGACTGTAGTCAGCGGCAATTTAGTCACCGCCAGTATTCCCGCGAGCGCGGTGGCAGGCACGGGGCCGTACGCCATTACCGTTGTGAACCCTGCTCCGGACGGTGGAGCCTCCAACTCGCTGAGCTTTGCCGTGCCATGCGTGATTCCTCCGCCGGCACCGGCCGCGAGTCAAACGAAGGCTCGCCTGGGCGCCTATTATTTCGACGGCTGGTCGGGCCCGCTCACCAACTTTCATTTTCAGCAATTGCCTCTTGGGCCCTACCAGGATCGCCAGCCCTTCTCGGCCTGGCAGGACAACTCACCCTGCGCGGTCGAGCAGCAACTGGCAACGGCGCATAACTTCGGCATCGACTTTTTCGTTTTCGATTGGTACTTCAACGTCGCGGTCACCGATCCAGGAGAGAATCTCAACTCCGCACTCCAGATCATGCACGCACTTCCCCACCGTCATGGCATGCAGTTCGCTATTCTCTACGTAACCGGACCTCCCTTTGACGTCGCCCCCGCCGATTGGGGTACAGCCGTCAATGAGTGGGTGAGCTACATGACCGATCCGGATTACGTACAAGTTAATGGCGAGCCCGTATTTTTCATCATCAACGTAGGATCGATGCGGCAAGTCTGGGGATCGTCGGCCGCCGTGGTCACGGCGCTCGGGCAACTGCGCGCCGCTGCCCAGGCTCAAGGACTTCCCGGTGTCTATGTTGTGGGTGGTTTCGGGGCGCCCGATGGGAGTATGGGGCAGCATTCGCTAGGGGACGGGTTCTCCATCGCGCAATCCGATGGCTATGATGCGATTGCGTTTTACGGCTATCCTTTCGCGCCCCTGCCGGTGAACGGCGTGCTGCCTTTCTCGACTCTTTCCGATGCCGGGCACTGGATGTGGAGCGAAGCAACGCTCAGCAGTCCGCTGCCCTACATTCCGACAGCGATGAGCGGCTGGGATCCGCGCCCATGGAACGAGACCGAGTCCATTAGCGGAGACTTGATGTGGTACAGCCGAACGCCACAGGACGTGGCAACGTTTGTCCAAGACGCCATTGCATGGACCGCCGCCAATCCACAGCTCCGTCCGGAATCTGCTCCAACTCTACCGCTGGTTCTGATCGAAGCCTGGAATGAATTCGGGGAGGGTAGTCACATCATTCCGACCGTGGGTGATGGAACCACCTATGGCGATGCGCTCGCGGCGATGCTGCTGGGACCGTAGCCTCAGGCGATCATATTAACGTTCGCAGATTTTGAAGCTGTACAGAATCGGGTGCTGGAGGGCTCAATGCGTGATGGCTTGTCGCTCTATCTTGTCGGAGTTCTGGCGTTTGTAACAACGGGATTCGCACAGCCCTCACGCCCAGATTCACACGACGCGACAACGAAATCCGCCATCGAGCACGTCCTTCTGATCCAACAAGACGCCTGGAATCATCATGACCTCGACGCCTTTATGACTGGCTACTGGAATTCTCCCGATCTGACGTTCTTCTCTGGTTCAAAAGAATCCGAGGGATGGCAGGCTACGATCGACCGCTATCGGGCGACTTACGCCAGCCCCGGCCACGAAATGGGGAAGCTGGATTTTTCGGATTTACGTGTCGAAGTTCTCGGTCCGGAGGCGGCATTCGTTCGCGGCCAGTGGCAACTCACCATGTCGGACGGCAAAACGCCCCATGGCCGCTTCACTCTGATCTTCCGCAAGTTCCCAGAGGGATGGAAGATCATCCATGACCACACGTCAGCCGCCGATTAATACTTGTCTTATGTGGGGACAGCCGCCATCGGCTGTCCAGCTGCGAAGCGGCGTGGTTTCACTCTGTGTGCAATAGGTCGCGGTGCTTACTTCTTCACCCTTACTTGCACCCGCGTCCCGTCGGGCAGATTGCCATTCTCCAGTTCCACTTTCCCCTGCCGGACGATTCCCTCAAATTCCTGGGGCAGTGGCCGCGCTAAAACCCTCGCGGGCGGATCGCCCGCGGCCACACGTTCCACACTCCTCCCCATGCCGCGATCCATGGCTTCATTTGCCAGACGGTCGGCCTCCTGATTATGCTCGCGCAGTGCGTGACCGATCGAGAACCAGTCGAGCTGCTTAATCAGTTCTTTCGCGCGTGCGTGCAGGTCCTGCAGGGTCGCGTTCTTGACCTTGTAAATGCCTTTGATCTGTCGGACCAGCAGTTCCGAATCGCTGATCAGCTTCAGCGCTTTCGGTCCATGTTTCAGGGCGTACTCCAACGCTGCAATCAGTCCCTGATACTCAGCGAAATTGTTAGTCTGGTGGCCAAGATATTCGCTGAGGGCCGCGACCTTTCGTCCGGACTCGTCCTTGATCGCCACACCGTAGCCTGCCGGCCCAGGATTCCCGCGCGCACCGCCATCACTGTGAGCGACCAGGTAGTGCGCGGGAGGACTGTCATGAGGTTCGAAAAAACTGCGGGAGTGGGGTGCTGGCATGATGAGAGTCTAATTCCTCTGCGTTTCTCTGTACCCGCTGTGGTGAAAAATGAATGTCAACATGTGCAGGGTCGAAGGATCAACGTCCTGCAGCGAGCCGCGTGGCGAGCCGTGGTGGTAGTTTCGCCCCGAAGATGCGATCCTGCGCTGCTTTCAGGTTGTAAGGCGTACGGTGGAAGTGAACCACGTTCGCTTCGCTGTCATACACCGCAAACGCGGCGCGCCAGTCTCCGTCGCGCGGCTGTCCTACCGATCCCGGATTGATCAGATAGCGCGCGTTGGTCTTCAGGTGCAACGGCACAGACTCTGCCTGTCCCACAGTGCGATATTCCGGACGGAATCCGTCGGCCGACGAGCCATTGGCGAAGAATCCGCCCTGCAGATGCGTGTGGCCGAAGAAAGTCAGCGGCATCGTCAAGGTGATCAGCGGAGCCAGCGCATCTCCCAGCGAGACGACATATTCGTCCTCGTCATTGGGCGAGCCGTGTACCAACTGGATGTCGGGAAAATCTGGCAAGGACACTGGACCGTGTGGCAGTTCCCGCAGCCAGTGAAGGTTCTCGGGAGTGAGTGTGTCGCGCGTCCAGATCGCGGCCGCGGCGGCCATGGGATTGAAATCGTCCAGATCCATCAATCCCGTGGCGGCTTTGTCGTGATTCCCACGCACGAAGACCTTGCCCAATTCGCGGGAGCGACTCGCCACTTCATTCGGACTGGCGCCATAGCCTACGATGTCACCCAGGTTCACGATGATGTCGAATGAGGGTGCGGCCGCCAGCGAGGCGTCCAAGGCTTCCAAGTTGGCGTGAATGTCACTGAGCAGCAGTATGCGCACGGATCACCGGACAAGTTGCCGATTATAGACTGATGTTCATGCTTCGTGTATCGGACGGAAGCGGGCGATGTAGAATCCGAGACGTGAAGTGGCAATTCAAAGGCAAAACACCCGGGTGGGCGAAAATCCTGGCAGGAATGCCGGTGCTGAATATTCTCCTGCAGATCGCGACCGCATACTGGATTGCTCGTTGGGCACCAATCCAAACGGATCCGGTGCACTCCTATAGAATTCGTGTCCACGGAGGGCCAAGTTACTTTGTGCAGCCTCTCGGGGCATACTCCGACTATGGACTCTATCTCGGCTTCGTCCTGCTAGCGCTGTTCGCGCTGTTGTTGTGGGTGAATCGCGATCAGTTGGAGAGAATTCCCTAGCGATTCACGACCGGGCAACGCGCCCAGTGTCCCGCTGTCACTTCGACCAGCGCGGGCATATCTGCCGTACACGCATCGATCCGGTATTCGCACCGGGGTTCAAACGCGCATCCCGGAGGCAAGGCCTGCAGAGATGGAACGGTGCCTTCGATCGTCTCCAGGGGACGATTGCGATCGGTCCGGAGATCCGGCACGGCATGAAGGAGCCCGCGTGTGTAGGGATGCGCGGGAGACTGAAAGATGTCGCGCTTCGAACCGAGCTCCACCAGGCAGCCGGAGTACATCACAGCTACGCGGTCGGCTACCTGCGAGACCACGGCCAGATCGTGGGAGATGAAAAGCATCGTTAAGCCGAACTTCCTGCGCAGTTCGGCGAGCAGCCCAAGAATTTGAGCTTGAATCGTTACATCGAGCGCGGTAGTCGGTTCATCGGCGATCAGCAACTGCGGGCGGTTGACGATCGCCATCGCTATCATTACGCGCTGTCGCATCCCGCCGGAAAGCTGGTGTGGATAGTCGCGGGCGCGGCGCGCGGCGTCAGGAATGGCAACGTCGTTCATGGCGTCCACTGCGCGCTTCCGGGCTTCTTTCTTTGAAACGGCATTGTGCGCCAGGACCGCTTCGGCAACTTGCTCGCCAACGCGCATTACGGGATTGAGCGCCGTCATCGGCTCCTGAAAGATCATGGCGATACGCGATCCCCTCAATTGGCGTATCGATTCGTCGTCGAGGCGCGGCAGTTCGCGCGGCCCGGCTCCATTTGAGCTGAAGATGATTTCACCGGAAATACGAGCTTGGGGCGGCAGCAGACGCATGATCGCCAGCGATGTAACTGATTTTCCGGAGCCCGACTCGCCGACCAGTCCGAGAACCTCACCGGGGGCAATCGAAAAGCTCAGATCGCGGACTGCAGGCAATGATTTTGTGGAGACAGCCGCCAACGGCTGTCCGGCCGCGGGAGCGGCCGAGTTTCCTCCCTGCATGGGGAATTCAATGTTGAGATGGCGAATGTCGACCAGGGAAGGCACGGCTTTCATGGTAGCAGGACCAAGAGTCGCCCTTTAGGGCGACGGACAGCCGAGGGCGCCTGTCCCCACATACACCTAAACCCTCGCTGTGCTACTGCCCCAAAATCAGCGGCAGGCCGTTTTTGTTGTTGCCGATCACTACTACTTTTGAGTTGGGGCTCTTGGCCAGATTTTCCGTTGCTTCGATGCCTTTCCACTCCAGCAGAGACGGAGTGATACCCTGCGCTACGATCTGCTGGAAGTCGCGCACGCCGGCCGCTTCGATGCGCTTGCGCTGGGCTTCCTGCGTTTCTTTCTGCAGGCGGAAGTTCATCGCCAGCGATTCCTGCTCGGCCTGCTGCTTGGCCTCGATGGCGGCCTTCAACGTGGCCGGCAACTGAATGTCCCGCAACAGAACGTTCTCTACAGTCAGGCCGCGTTTGAGGAGTTGCTCGTTCACCTGATCGAAGATCTGCTTCGCCACCATCTCACGCTCGCCGGTGTAGAGGGCGTTGGCGGTATGCGAAGCGGTGGCTTCGCGGATGGCGGAACGCAAAGTCGGCTCGACGACTATGTTCTCGTAGTCGGCCCCGATCTTCTGGAAGACTTCGGCGGCGCGCAGCGGGTCGAGATGATAGATGAGTGAAGTGTCAAGGCTCATCATCAGGCCTTCACTCGAAGGAACACTGGCGGATTCCTTGAGGGTCTGAGTCTGGACAGACATCTCATTATTGGTTTTCAGAGGATTGATGAGATGGATGCCCTCGCCTAGGATTTCGCCGGTCTGAACCTTGCCAAATAGTGTGAGCACTCCCACATGACCAGTCCCGACGCGCGTCACCGAACTGAGCAGCAAGATGACCAAAACGAATGCGATGATTCCGAGGCCGATCAGGCGCAAAATGCCGCCACCGGGGCCGCCCGCGTCGATGACTCTGGTTCTGCCTGGATCGAAGATCGTCATTGAAGTTTCTCCCTGAGAGATCTTAGGGCGGAACTCTTCAGAGGATAAGTGACTTGTGAGGCGCGGGGCCTCGCTCGGACCGCACCGACAGCTTCGCCGGCGGTGAATCTTGCCGCACTGCACAGGCATCTCTTACAGGTGACGTAAGATGTGAGAACTCTGGCCCGATGGCAAAGAGAGGTGTCCGACAAGACCCGGTTCAAATCCGCAGGGCGCAGCTCACGGATGCGGAGGCGATTGCGGGTTGTTTAAGCGCGGCATTTGCCCGGCATCGGGATGAATACACCGCTGGGGCGTACGCGGACACGGTGCTGAATTCGGATGGCGTCCGGCGGCGATTGCAGGAAATGTGTCTGTTCGTAGTCATTTCCAACGGGGAAATTGTCGGGACCATTGGTTGTGCGGCGAACGGATCGGAAGGGCACCTGCGCGGCATGGCAGTGTTGCCGGATTGGCAGGGAACAGGAGTTGCGCTGGCTTTGCTACAGACGGCAGAAGCGGAGCTGAAGCAGAACGGCTGCGGCCCGGTAACACTGGACACTACGGCACCTTTGACCGCGGCTGTTCGGTTCTATGCGAAAAACGGGTATTCTGCATCCGGACGGGTGACAGACTTTTTTGGCATGCCGCTGTACGAGTACCGCAAGGTGTTGCTTTAAAATTAACCTATGAGCAAGATTCATATTCCTACACCTTTGCGGCAGTATGTCGGGAAGCAGGCTTCAGTGGACGTGTCGGGAGCGACCGTCGGCGAGGCCATGAACGCGCTGGTAGCGCAGCATCCGGAGCTCCGCAAGCATCTATACACCGACGAGGGAAAGCTGCGGGCCTTCGTGAACCTCTACCTCAACGACGAAGACATACGATACCTGCAGAAAGAAGCAACCGCCCTGAAAGACGGTGATAACATCTCCATCGTGCCTTCGATTGCCGGGGGCGTAGCCTGACCGGGGACGTCGGATCTTTGCAATGAAGCCTGCCGATACAATGCGCTGTTGTATGTGTTGCCCTTCCTGTTGGTAGTCCGCTGCGACAAAGATTCCCCGGCGAGAAATTCAAGATCTTGAACCACTAGGGCACGGAGGAAACGCTTAACGAGGACACCATGGCCACCACGACCGAGATTCCAATCACTCTCAATAAAGACGAAATTCTGCGTTACTCGCGGCACCTGATCATGCCCGAGGTCGGCATGGAGGGCCAGCAGAAGCTGAAAGCCGCACGCGTGCTGTGCATCGGAACGGGAGGGTTGGGATCACCCATGGCTCTCTACCTGGCGGCCGCCGGTGTCGGCACCCTGGGCCTCGTCGACTTCGATGTGGTGGATTACACCAACCTGCAGCGACAGATTATTCACTCCACCGCCGACGTCGGACGCAAGAAGCTTGACTCCGCCGCTGACAAGCTGAAGGGCATCAACCCGTTCCTCAATCTGCGGACCTTCGACACCAGGCTGAGCAGCGCCAACGCGCTCGAGCTGTTCCGCGAGTTCGACATCATAGCTGACGGTACTGACAACTTCCCGACACGGTACTTGGTCAACGATGCTTGCGTGTTGACGGGCAAGCCGAATGTCTACGGATCGATTTTCCGTTTTGAGGGACAGGCGAGCGTCTTCGCCACCGAGAATGGTCCGTGCTACCGCTGCTTATATCCCGAGCCGCCACCTCCGGGACTGGTTCCCTCGTGCGCCGAAGGCGGGGTGCTGGGAATTCTTCCTGGACTAGTCGGGGTGATGCAGGCCACAGAAGTCATCAAGTTGATTCTCGGGGTGGGCGAGCCCCTGATCGGTCGCCTTTTGCTGGTCGATGCCCTGGGCATGAAGTTTCGCGAGTTGAAGCTGCGCAAGAATCCTGACTGCCCGGTATGCGGTACGCATCCAACGGTGACGAAGCTGATAGACTACAACGAGTTTTGCGGCATTCGTGGGGAGGAAAAACCTGTGGGCAGCGGTGTTCCGGAGATGCAAGTCGAAGAACTGAAGCGGCGTCTGGACGCGAAAGACGATCTTTTCGTGCTTGATGTCCGCGAGCCGCACGAATACCAGATCTGCAACATTGGCGGATACTTGATCCCGCTGAACGATCTGCCGAAGCGTGTGAACGAACTCGACTCCAGCCGCGTGATCGTCGTCCACTGCAAAATGGGTGGGCGCAGCGCGAAAGCCGTCGCGTTCCTCCAGCAGGCAGGATTTACCAAGGTCCACAACCTCACTGGAGGAATTACGGCCTGGTCGGATCGCGTGGATCCAAAGGTGCCGAAGTACTGAAGTGAGTTCTGATTTGTCGGGTGAAGGGAGCGCTAAAAGCGCTCCCTTTTTTCTGCGGCTACCAGCTATTTCTAAGCGGCATCCCGTCATATCGGTTGTGATTCAGGCACTTGCAATTTTCCGGGAAACGGGGATAATTTCGGTTCCTCTTCCCCCGGGGAGGCCCTGTGCCACAATTCATTCGCGTCCTGCGCTCCGCATTTGCAGTGTCCCTTCGCGGAGTGCCCGGAGTTTTCACCAGTCTGGTACCCATGATCCTGGTGGGTTGGAGTGGCCTGGTCCATGCCCAGAACCCAGCGCCGCGGCCGAACTCCGATCCGACCTATCAGTCTCTGCGCAATTTGACCCTGAGCGGTGAAAGCGTAAGTGTCAGCAATGTCAAACTGACGCGCGAGGCGGGGACGTTCCACCTGCGCTCGGGTTCGGTATGTTTTGTGAATGCGGTGAACGGCAAGGTGACGGGTGCCGTCTTCACGGGCGATGGGAATTTCATTCTCGTACCGCCTGAATCCGAGCGGCGCATGTTGAAGTTGCTGACCAAAGAAGATGAGTTCAGCGAGAATTTCTCGCAAATGGTGTTGCGGTTTACCGATTCTTCTTACGACGAATTGAAGAAGGCTGGAACTTCGGGAGGAGGATGCGATGCTGGACCTCTGAAAGACAGCCAGCACACCATGCGGCACAAACTCAAAGACAATCTCGATGCGCGCATCCTCGAAGACGTTCTGAGCCCCTCGCAGGGGGGGCTGTTTGTCGCGTTCATTCACGGCAAACGCTACAACGGTCAGGAGCTTTACGCCATTGATCCGCATGAGGGCCGCGATCAGGTTCAGTTCAGGACTTACGACGAGAACAAATATGGCAGGTGGGCTTCCTTCCCCATGGCTGGAGAGCACGAGAATGGAGTTGTGGGATCGCCCGTGAAGGTCGAACTCCAGCAGCTGGAGACCACCTTGGAAAAGAACGGGAATCTCATCGGCAAGGCCAAGACCCAATTCACCTCTGAGATGAATGGCCTGAAGGTTGTGCAGTTCGATTTGTATCCCACGCTGCGGGTGCGAAGCGTCAAGGGGGTGGACGGACAGGCACTGCCGTTCATTCAGGAAGACAAGAACGAAGACGCCGACTATGCCGTCATTCTTCCCAAGCCGTTGTCGATGGGCGACCATTTCACAGTTGAGACCGAATATGAAGGCAAGGGGGCGGTCACGAACAGGGGTGGAGGCAACTATTACCTGGAAGAGGGCGCACGCGATTCCTGGTATCCCGGCAACCCCGGAAGCAGTTTTGGAGAGTACGCACTGTATGACATGACGTTCCGCATTCCCAAAGGAATGCAGATTGCCGCAACTGGCGCGCGCGTCAGCGACAATAACGACGGTGGCCAGAATGTGACCATCTGGAAAAGTGAGGCACCCCAGACCGTGGCGGGCTTCAGCTTCGGCCGGTTCAAGATGGAGGAGGCCAAGCTCGATAAACCGGAGTACGTGGTGCAATCCTATGCGAATCTGGATACGCCAGACTGGGTAAATGCTCTGCGCCAGGCGGCGAACCCGGATGAACTTCCACAATTGGGCGTCTCCCATACGTCCGAATTTGCGCTCGGGTCCATGAGTACTGTCGGCCTCAACAAGAAGGCGCTCGCAGAAGGAGAACTCGCGGTCCAGCTTTATACAGACTATTTCGGCCCGTCGCTGTTCAAACACATGCAGCTGACGCAGCAGACGTCCTGCGACTTCGGGCAGTCGTGGCCGGAGCTGGTTTGGATTCCGATCTGTTACTACTTCGACACAACGGTGCGCCATCAGTTGGGAATGGACTGGGGCGACCGCGGCTACTGGAAGGTGGTGACGCCCCACGAAGTCGCCCATCAATGGTGGGGACATACGGTGGGATTCAGTTCGGAACGGGATCAGTGGATGAGTGAAGGATTCGCCGACATGTCGGCGTCATTGTTCCTTACATGGATCGAGAAAAACCCGAAGAAGTTCCTCACCTTCTGGAACGACGAACGCGATCTGCTGCTGGAACGCAATGCGCAGGGGTTCCGGGCAATTGACGTCGGGCCGCTGACGATGGGCTATCGGACGAACAACTCGCGCACTGGATTCGATATCACGCGGCGACTGATCTACCCGAAGGGCGCGTACGTGCTTCACATGATTCGCATGTTGATGCGCGATCCCCAGACCGGCGACAAGCATTTCAAGGAGATGATGCAGGATTTCGTTAAAACATATTCCGGTAAGGCCGCCACAACCGAGGACTTCAAGGCGATCGTGGAGAAACACATCACCGAGGATATGGATATAGAGGGGAATCATAAGATGGACTGGTTCTTCAACCAGTACGTCTACGGAACACAATTGCCGACTTACAAACTGGATTCTTCGTTCGACATCGGGCCGGATGGTGATGTTGTGTTCAGCTTCAAGGCAGCCCAGTCCGGAGTGGACGAGCATTTCCGAATGGCTGTGCCGCTCTATCTAGAACTGGCGGACGGAAACATGTTCTTTTTGGGCCGGGTGCGATTGCTGGGGAACAGTTCCGTGGAGCAGAAAGTGCCGATCAAGGGACTGAAGACGAAGCCGAAGAGGGCCGTTTTCAATTACTACGACGACGTGCTGGCATCGCCGAACTAACCAGTTCTGCTGGCAAAAAAGGGGAGCACCCACGCTCCCCTTTCTGCTGTGCACTCACGATCTACTTGCTCGATCCGGCTTGCATGCCGTCGCTGGCCTCCCCGAGTTCGAGGGCGAATTTCTTACCTTGGAAACGAGCTCCAGCGAGGGTTGTAGTGCCGTCACTGTTTTGTTTCAGCAGGGCGGCGTCATTGGCAGAAGACTGGCTCAAGTCGACGACCTTTGCCGGGACCTTGGCGACGACCTTCTTTCCTTGCATGATGCTGACTTCCACGTTGGGACCGTTGCCGTCCCACTGCAGCTTGTACTCGCCGGCTTTGAGACTGGTTCCATTGATGCTGGTTGGATTATTCAAGGTCAGGTTTGCCTTGCTGGCGGCAAACGCGCTGGAGGCCAGCGTCAAAGCCAACCCCACTACCAAACTCTTCGTAACGGTCGCGAACTTCATAGCAGCTCCTTTTTCTTCCCCGAAAGATCGGATTTGGTTAGGGGCGGCCCGGTTCACGAACAACGCGAGAAAACACTTGTGTTTCGCCGCGAATCGCCTACAATGCTGCCGCCGGGGTTGAGCGCAAAGGCCACAAAGCCTGCGCCTCCGCTTGGGGGTTTTCTCACCTGGGCCGCCAAACCGAGTGTGAGAGAATCCCCAGACCCCGCAGTTGATCTTGAATCTATTTCGGCCAGATCACCCCTGCTGGCCATCTACTCGCTCCAAGGAATACGTGCTTCCCGCGGTTGAAGTTCCCTTCTTTGCTGCTTTCCTGCTGCTCTTACTTGGACGATGTGTGAATGCTTCCGGTAGCAAAACTTTGAATGCATTCGATGAATGCAGGAAGGAACATGGGGACGATGTTTTGTGAGGAAAAGTGCACAGGGCCGCACGATGCGGCCCGCGAAGAAGCATATTGAACTACGTCGATGAACTAGTCTGCATCACCGTGCTGACGTTCAACAGACCAGATGTTCGCCTGATTTTTTTCGAACGGGTAGACATGCACCATCCAGTTAAAGATTACAGGGCGGAACATTCCTCCGGCTGCATCACAGGCTTCTTGCGTGGTGATTGATCCTCTGAGGCCGAACTTGGGATGTGGCTGGAACATCTCGCTCCTCTTGTCCGCCGGGGGAGTGCAGAAATTCACATGCTCGTGCCATTGGGCCACGCTCAGAGGAATGCGCTCGTCGAGCTGGTCTTCCGTGAGCCGCTTCGGCGCGGTGTACATCACGCCGATCAGTTTGTAGTCATCGCCTTGCTTCTCGTAAAGCAGGGACGTTGGATGTTCTGCGTTGAAATGAAAGGCAGCTTCCATGCCATAGCCATAGTTCGTAAAGTGATACATCTTCTGCGGGATGTTCGGCAGAAAGATCTTAAAACCGTCGGCGAGCGCGGCGTGGTAATCCTTGTATTTCTCCGCCGCTTCGCGTGCGGCTGCAGCAACCTGCTGCGCGCGGGCGGCATCGCCCGGCTTGGACTGGCGCAGAGCTGTCATCTTCAGGTGCGGGCCCATGTCCATGTGGCCTTCCATCGAGTGCATTACATGCGCGCTGGCCTCGCTGTCATCCTTATCGCTGGACATCGGCATGTCTTTCATGTTCGTTCGTTGGCTCTGGGTCTGCCCCCTGGCGACAGTGCAGATCAGGATAGCGACGAACGGAATAATTGGATGGCGCATGATGCCCTCAGAAGATATGAACCCTGTCGAGGCAGACATGTTTCGGCAGCCGCGATGGTTTCCGATTGGTTACAGAAGTAATTCGTGTGTATGTCAGGCTTTGCGTTTGTAGTGGATCGGCCAATTCACCTGCCAGGTCTTTCCGCCGTCGCGCGACGCTTCCCAGCTCCAGTCCATTTCAGTCGCGCTGATGTTCTTCCAGACCATGCGCTGCATGACTCGCGTGCCGTCCTTCTGAGTGAATTCGCGTTGCAAAATCATCTGTCCGTTAGCGAAGTCGCCAGTGAAATCGAGATAGCCGCCCTCATTGTCAACCCAAGTCTGCTTCCAGTGGCCGGAGCGCAGGTCGAACGTTGACACGCTGGTGCCGCGCAGGTGCATCGAATCGCCGCCTGAAAAGTTCTCCTGCACGACGCAGCCGTCCATAATGTGCTTGATGCTGTTGGTGCCATGGGCGGTTTCGCCGGGCTTCTCACCTGGCCAAGTGAGTTCCCATTCGCCAACCCAGAAGTCGAGCTGTTTCTGTTGTGGGGCAGCACACGGATCTGGTGGAGTGGTGGATGTTTGTTGAGCGTGCAGTTGTGGAAGGGTCATCGCCGCGAGAGAGAAGACCGCGAGCTTACGGATCATAGAGTCGCCCCAGCATGAGACGCGGTGCTCGGACAAAGGTTAGTCCAATTGGCAGCGCCAAGGCCTTTCTGGTACACCTTACTGCTTGACTCTCCAACCCGTCATTTTCTTGTTCGTCGCCGGAGTTCTGGGCGGAGCCCTGAATTCTGTGGCTGGCGGGGGAAGCTTCATCGCATTTCCCGCGCTGTTATTCACCGGTGTGCCTCCCATTCCGGCGAATGCCACAAACACGATTGCGCTATGGACGGCCGCAGCAGCAAGTGGAGGCGCGTATCGCAAGCATCTGGATGTGCCACGTCGTGTCCTGATCCCGCTGCTGGTGGTTAGCCTGGCGGGTGGAGTTACGGGCGCATTTCTGCTGCTCAAGACTCCCGCTCACACTTTCATGCGCGTTCTCCCATGGCTCACGCTGGGCGCGACTTTGTTATTTGCTTTTGGAAAGAAGATCGCGGGTGAACGAAAATCCGTAATCGAGCACGAGACCACCAAGCTTGCGCTTGCCGGAGCAAGTTTCTTTCAGCTGTGTGTCGCCGTCTACGGCGGCTACTTTGGCGGCGGCATGGGGATTGTCATGTTGGCGATGCTGGCCGCCTTGGGCATGACTGATATCCACGCGATGAATGCTCTCAAGAGCGTGATGGGTTCGGTTATCAACGGCGTCGCTGTGGTGACGTTTATCCTTGCCCGCGCCATCTACTGGAGACACGGCATGGTGATGATCCTCGGCGGAATTTGCGGCGGATACCTGGGTGCACACTACGCACAGAAATTGCCGCAGGCGTGGATTCGGTGGTTCGTGGTGCTGGTCGGAGCGGGAATGACGGTGTACTTCTTCTGGAAATCGTATTGAAAAGCAGGGATTAGGGGTCAGGGGCTAGCGGCTAGTGAACTGAACCTGACAAGTATTTGCTGACCCCTGGCCGCTGACCCCGTAGGCCCTGACCCCTGCATTACTGCAACGGCGCTGAAACGTGCTCGTGTACGATCAGCCACTTGCCGTCTTCGTTTTCGAAAACTACGGTCCAGCGGAAATTTCCCATCTCAACTTTTCCAGCCTTGCTGGTCATCTCCTCGTGGATCGTCGCGGTCGCCCAGACCAGGTCCCCGTGGGGGTGAATTGCGGCGTCGTCGTTGACGGTGAACTTCGCGCTCTTGTATCCAGACAGCACGCCTTTTACACCTTTCTCATATTCTTCCCAGCTGCTGTACTTCAGCGGGGCGATATCGAAAAAGGTATTCGAACCAGTGGCATAAAACTTTGCGGTATTCGCGGGATCCAAAGTCGACCAGCCATCCCAAATCTTCTGAAGATAGGTTTTGTCGGGAGCAGGGCCAGCGGTAGCTTTCTTTGCGGCCGGCTTCTTGGCTTGCGCGGCGGCCGATAAGGTGATCACGAACAGGCACAGCGAAACGGTAAGAAAACGCTTCAGCATTTGGTTTCCTCCGGGAATCCGGCGGAATTCTCGCATAGAAGGAACGAAACAACAAACATAAGAGATGAGTGACCATTGTGATGTGCAAATTCGATATTTGATGTGGCAAGACATCGAGACATGCGATGATTGTAGCCACATGCGGCTAGAGTGGAGTCCTCTACGACTGGGTGTGTTTGGAGCGGCCCTCCTCCTCGGCAGCATTGTGTGGCTTGCAGAGTGGTCGCATATCAATCCGCGCAGCTTCGCCCTGTCTGATGGGCCTACTGCGCCTATTTGGCCATCTTTGCTTTGTTGGTGCGGTTTGGGGCTGGTTGTGGGTGCATCGGTGTGGGCGTCGGTCCGTTGGATGAGGCGCAAATCATCAATTTCGCGCACCGAATAATACATGTGATCCTCTTTCGTTTGACCGATTTCCACAACGCACGATAAAATAATCAAGTTTGACTGTACTCGCCGACCCGTTCTGGGGACGCCTGCCTTGGCTGCTGAAGCGCCGGGGCGGAAACACAGCAAGCATAGGAAATCAGCTGGCCCCCGGGCAGCGCTGGTGTGCGCCTTCGGGGATCTGCATTGCAGGGTCGTTTTCACGTGCCGTTCACGGGCTGATTTCACACGACATTTGACGGAGGCAGACGTATGTACGCGGTTATCCGCGCCGGTGGAAAGCAGTACCGGGTGGCGCCCGGCGATGTGATTCGAGTCGAGAAACTGAACGGGACCGATGGCCAGGTTGAGTTTCCAGTCGTTGCGGTTTCTGGCGAAGAAGGTCAGGTCGGCAACCAGTCCGATGCGCGCGTGGTCGGCGAAGTCGTCGGCCAGGGGCGCGGCGCAAAAATTCTCGTCTTCCACTACAAACGCAAGAAGCAGTACAAGAAACTGCGCGGACACCGGCAAGCGTTTACGTCGGTGCGCATCGCCGAGATAGCTTTTGGCGGACAGAGTTTCAAAGCTCCGGATCTGCCCAAGAAGGAAGCGAAGCCGAAGAAGGTGAAGGCGGCTACGGCGGAAGAGCACGAGGCGGCGCCGAAGGTGAAAGCCAAGAAGAAGGCCGCCCCCAAGAAGGCTGCGAAGAAGGCAGCCAAGAAGAAATAGTTAGAGTGCGAGGGCGAGAAGCCCTCGCCACAGCCGGCGAGACGCCGGCGCTACTGGAGAGTTTATGGCGCATAAAAAAGGGCAAGGCACTTCACGAAACGGCCGCGATTCGAATTCGCAGCGGCTTGGATTCAAGGCATTTGGCGGGCAGGTCGTGCCCGGTGGAACCATCATTGTGCGGCAGCGTGGCACGCGCGTGAAACCCGGGCTCAATGTCGGCCGGGGCAAAGACGACACTCTTTTTGCCAAGATCACGGGCCGGATTAAGTTCATGGACAAGGGATCCATGGGCAAGTTCGTGATGGTCGAACCCGTAGAAGCGAAGTAGGTCTCTAAGGTTTAAAGCATTCGCGGGCGGGAGCGCCCGCGCCACACGGCCTCGCCTTCGGGACGAGGCTTTTTCTTTGCTGGCACGGGGGAGCATCGGCGCTGAGCAGAGCTTACAACTGAGAACGGGCAACTGAGAGCTGATTTTCAATGTTCATCGATGAAGCCAAAATTCGAGTCAAAGCCGGCGACGGCGGCAACGGATGCATGGCTTTCCGCCGGGAGAAGTTTGTGCCTCGTGGCGGGCCCTCCGGCGGCGACGGGGGCAAAGGCGGCGATGTCGTCATGGAATCGAGCGAGCGCCACAATACCCTCGTGCATTTCCGTTTCAACCCTGAGCACACTGCAGGGCGCGGCCGCCACGGCGAAGGCTCGAACAGGACAGGGCGCGAAGGTGGAGACGTAGTTCTCAAGGTTCCTGTCGGCACGATCGTGTATGACGATGAGACTGGTGAGAAGGCTTTCGAGTTTACGAAGGCCGATGAGCGCTTCGTGATCGCGCGCGGAGGCCGCGGAGGGCGCGGGAATGCGCGCTTTGCCACCTCGGTGCACCAGGCTCCTCGGGAACACGAGGCTGGCCGGCCGGGCGAAGAGCATACGTACCGGCTTGAATTGAAACTGCTCGCCGATGTGGGGCTCGTTGGTTATCCCAACGTTGGCAAGTCTACCCTCATCTCACGCATTTCTTCGGCACGCCCAAAGATTGCGGATTATCCGTTCACCACCCTCGAACCGAATCTCGGCGTGGTCGCTGTCGGCGACGCGAGAGACGAGATCAGCTTTGTGGTTGCCGACATCCCTGGCTTGATCGAAGGAGCGCACACCGGTTCCGGCCTGGGCACCCAGTTCTTGCGGCACATCGAACGCACCCGGCTTCTGGTTCATCTGGTGGACGTTTCGGACTCGAGCGGGCGCGATGATGTGACGAAAGATGTCGAAGTAATCCTCGGTGAACTGGCCAGCTTCGGCGCCCACCTCGAAGACAAGCCGATGATCATGGTGGCGTCAAAGATTGATGTCGTGAACAAAGACAAGTTGGCCGTGCTCAAGAAGTATGCCAAGAAAAAGAAGCTGAAGCTCTACGAGATATCGGCGGTCACGGGAAAAGGGATTGAAGAGTTGAAGTACGCGATCGCCGAGGAAGTCCAAGCTTTGCGCGAGCACGACCTGAAGAGCGCAGAACAGGAAGCTTTGTAGGGCTGCAAAGCTTGAACCACAAAGTCACGAAGGTACACGAAGGAAACCTTGAGTCTTCGTGATACTTCGTGTCCTTTGTGGTGAACGCTTTTGTGTACTTCCAGACGAAAAATCAAAGGCGGCCTTTGTAGGCCGCCTCTCCCAGATCGAACTTACCCACAAAACCCAGCGATCAGTTTACGCCCGTGGCAAAGGGCCGTGTTGGAAGTGGTACTGCAGAATCCGTGCGGCCAGTGCCGGACTGACTGATTCGCCCTGCCGTTCCACGGTACGGACGACTTCTCCGCGACAAACGACTTCGGTGCCGGCCAGGCCGGCGATTTCGGCGGGCAATACCAGGTTAATTTCCAACTGCGAATTCGGCTGCAACACGTCGTCGCTCTGGAAGAGCAATCCAGAACGGCTGATGTTTTCGGTTTTGCCTACATGCCATTGTGCTTCACCGAGTCGGCGATAGCGTAAGGGCAAGTGAAGCTGGAATCGTTGCGCGCGAGCTGGCGGAGCTTGCCGGACTCGCGTGGTGGGTTGAGGTTCAGCAGATTGCATGGACATAACGGCCTCCGGGGGAGTTGGAGTTGCATCGAGCACTTCGCGCACCTTGCTCTTGAGGTCGCGAAGGTTAAAGGGTTTCTGGAGCAGGCGAACACCGGCATCCAGCGTGCCATCCTGCCCGATCACGTTTTCGGTGTAACCGGACATGTACAGCACTTTCACGTTGGGGCGAATTTCAGAAATGCGCTGCGCGAGCTCGCGTCCGTTCATGCCGGGCATGATGACGTCAGTCAGCAGCAGGTGAATGACTCCTTCGTGCGCTACCGCGATTTGCATGGCGACGGCCCCGTCAGCAGCCTCGATCACCCGGTAGCCCTGCTTTTCGAGATACTGGCGCGCGAGGTAGCGAAGATTGGCTTCGTCCTCGACCAACAAAATAGTTTCTGTGCCCGGTTCAACCTTCTGGAACAAAGCAGGAGCGGCGATCGTATGCATCGCGGGCTCTTCGATCGAGGGCACGCGCGGCAGGTAAATTTTGAAGGTGGTGCCACGGCCCACCTCGCTATAGACCCAGATATATCCTCCACTCTGCTTGATGATGCCGTACACGGTCGATAGGCCCAGACCGGTTCCCTTCGTTCCCTTGGTCGTGAAGAATGGTTCGAAGATGTGCGACTGCGTTTCGGCGTCCATGCCCGCGCCGGTGTCACTGATCGAGACCATGACGTAGTCCCCGGCGTTGAGGGGTGCGTGCACGCGGGCATATTCCTCGTCGAGGGTGATATTCGCGGTCTCAATGGTGAGTTTGCCGCCGGAGGGCATGGCATCGCGGGCGTTCACGGCCAGATTCATGATGACCTGTTCGATCTGCCCGGCATCGGCGCGAACGGACCAGAGGGTCTTCCCTGGAGTCATGACCAGATCGATGTCCTCGCCGATCATGCGGGTGAGCATCTTGAGGTTCTCGGTGGCGATGTCGTTGAGGTTGACGATTCGTGGAGCCAACATCTGCTTTCGACTGAAAGCCAGCAACTGGCGAGTCAAGGACGAGGCGCGTTCCGAAGCACTGGCAATTTCCTGGGCCGGGCCGCGCAGGTGAGGCTCGCCGCCGAGACGCTCGAGAAGGAATTCTGAGTACCCGGAGATCACCATCAGCAGGTTGTTGAAGTCGTGGGCAATGCCTCCGGCAAGACGTCCGACGGCTTCCATCTTTTGGGACTGGCGGAGTTGTTGTTCCAGCACGCGGCGTTCGGTCACGTCTTCCGCGAACATCTCGAACACGACACCGTCTTTCCGACCGTTGGAAACGGCACGACCTGAAACCCGCACCACAGTCGTTCCTGTCTTGCGCTTCCATTCTGCCGTCAGCCCCTGGAAGGGATCGGAGGAGCGCAGGTAATCGGCGAGGTCGAACCACTGCTCGCTGTCGGCGTAAAGGCTGAAAATGTGCTGGCCAATCACGTCGTCAGGTGAACTCAGGCCGAGCAACTCGAGGAATGCCGGATTCGCGTCGAGGATCTTGCCCGTGGAATCGCAGCTGCAGATGCCATAGGGCGCGTTCGTAACCAGAGAGCGGAAGTTCGCTTCGGAGCGGCGTAGATTCTCCTGGGCCGCGCGCAACGCGGCGTTCAGCCAGCAGATCAGCATCGCCACAAAGAAGAACAGGGACAGCCGAAGGATGGCCGTCCGCAACTGGGCAGGGGTATGCTCGCCAACCAGCGTGAAGTAGGCGCTTACCGTGAGAGCGAATGCGGTAGCGACAACCCCGGGCTTCCAGCCACCGTACCAGGCGCTCACCATGACGGCGACGCCGAAGAGGGCGAGGCGGCTTTCCGAAACATCGGCTAACAGGACGGTGGGGATCAGCGCCAAGGCGGTGCTTAGCACAGCCACCCCATACCGTAGGATGGGTGCGCGAGCAGCCGGAATGCCGAGTAAGGGGAGGGTTACTCGCATATAACGGCCATCCTAGTACCTAATTGGAAAACAGGATAGTTACAGGAGTTCATTTTATTACGGCGAGAGGACAAGGGCAGCGAGTCCAATGGCCAGCATGACACAGGCTAACCGTGCCTGACCCTGGTTGTCGGGCTTGCAAGGAAAGGTCAGAATCTGCACACTAGATCGACTTGGGCTGATGTTAGCGCCACCTCGCTATGAATATTGGGCTATTCGGAGGAACCTTCGATCCCGTACATCGTGGGCACGTGGCATTGGCACGAGCCGCGATGGAGCGTTGCAAACTGCACCATGTTTACTTCGTTCCGGCAAACAGTCCCCCGCACAAACAGAAACAACCTCTCACGCCGTTCGTTCACCGGTTTGCCATGCTGACGTTGGCCACCGCGAACGAGAAAGCGTTTGTGCCCTCGCTGTTGGAAGCGCCTGAACAGGGCGAAAGCAGGAAAAAAGAGAAGCCGAACTACACAATTGATTCGGTGCGGCGCCTGAAGCAGTCATTCAAGAACAGTGACCGGCTATTTCTATTGATCGGAATGGATGCTTTTGCGGAGATTGCGAAGTGGCACCTGGCGGAATTGCTCTTTCGAGAGTGCGAGTTCATCGTGGCGGGACGGCCGGGGTTTTCGCTCGCGGATGTGGCGAATGCCTTGCCGGAAAAGTTGCGCCCACGACCGGAAGTGACGAAGCCTTTTCAGAAACAGGTTGCGACCGGGGACCTGGTCTTGCCGGGGGTAAGCCTTCATTTGGTGGAAGACTTGCATCAACCGGCGTCGGCCACCGCAATCCGTCAAGCCGCCAGCTCGGGTAAACCACTGGGACGGTTTGTAGAACCTGCCGTCGCGGAGTACATCAAGAAGATGGGCCTCTATAAATAGTCAGTAACTCGAGAGCGCGAACGGCTTCCCACCAGTTATGATAGTTCCAGACTTTCCACCTCGCCTTGGGCGATAAGTCAAACAATCAAGGGCAGGCGTCCCCAACCGCCGAGGACTGTACTGAGGAGATTTCATGGCTCAAAACCATTACGTCACGAAAACCAAACGCCGCAACAAGAGCGGCAAGCGGAAGGATCCCTCAGCGGCCACCATGGCGAAACTGCGAGAGCGTGCCGCCGCAGAATCCAAGAAGTCCGGCCATTAAATGGTGACCGAAGGCGCCTAACAAGCTCAATTACAATTGAAATTCAGCCTGCGGCTAAATGTCCGACGACCGATGAGCGAATGAAGAAGAGCGAAACGAAGAAACAAATCACAGCTGCCATTCAAGCCTGCCTCGAAAAAAAGGCCGAAGAACTCAGCATCCTCGAAATGGAAAAGGGGTCGGGAGCCTTTACCGACTACTTTGTGCTCTGCAGCGGGACCAATCCGCGGCAGGTGCAGGCCATTGCCGATGAAGTCGAACTCCAGTTGAAGAAGATGGATTTGCGCCCGACGCACGTCGAGGGGTACAACCAGGCCGAATGGGTGCTGATCGATTACGTCGATTTCGTAGTGCACGTATTCTCGGAGAAGGCGCGGAAGTTCTACGATCTGGAGCGGCTGTGGAAGTCGGCGAAGCGGCTTGAACCGTCCGACCTGAAGGCGGTGCCGCGCGCGCGAAGGGCTGCGACGAAGGCGGCTCCAAAGAAGAAGAGAAAAGTGAAGGCCTGATCGGTTTCAGTACCCCAGTTCTCGGTTCCAGTTCTCAGTTTGACGGCGCGGAAGTCCTTCTGCTCTCCGCCTGGAACGAGAACTTCATCGAAACGTCCACACTCCACACTATGACCTCTAAGTCTCATTGTGAGCCCAGTTGGGGATCGCAATACCGTCTCGTGGCCTCGGAAAGGTGGAAGGCCAAGTCGGCGGCGATGGGGCAGGCTGTCACCGAGGCTCTGGCGGAATACTCGCGTCCGCAAGCCGGGATGCGAGTGCTGGATCTGGCGAGCGGGACGGGTGAGCCTGCGATTACTATGGCCGGGCGAGTCGGGGCACAAGGGCATGTGATTGCGCTCGACCTGAGCGCAGATCTGCTGGAGATTGCCGCAAAACGCGCACGCGACCGTGGGCTGACCAACTTCACTACCCAGCAGGCCGATGCGCATTCGCTGCCGTTTGCCGACAGCAGTTTTGATCTTGCTACCTCGAGATTTGGCGTGATGTTCTTCCGCGATCCTGAGTTGGCGTTTCGAGAGTTGCTGCGCGTGCTGCGTCCCGGGGCTGGCTCTTGTTTCCTCGCGTGGGGCAGTTTTGACCAACCCTATTGGCAGAGCATGATGGGCGTGGTCCATCGGCACGTTGGAGGACCGTTGCTTTCGTCCGACGATCCCAATCCATTCCGCTACGCCGAGCCTGGTAGCCTGTCGGCGATCCTGAGGAGCGCGGGTTTCCGCGACGTGGAGGAGGAAAATAAGACATTGCCCTGGGCCTGGCCGGGTCCGGCCGAAGAAGTATGGGAGTACGCGCGATCGGTGAGCGTTCCGTTTCGTGCGATGCTGGAACGGGTTCCTGCCGATCTCTGGCCTCGGATTCATTCCGAAGTGCATGAGGCTGTCAACCGCTTCTCGGACGGTCAGAAGATCGCCTTCGGGGCGACAGTGGTGCTCGCCTTTGGAAGGAAATAAGGCTTCGTGAAAATCAAGATCGCATGGATCGGCAAGACGAAGGAGCCTGCGATCGCTTCCCTCACAGACGAATATCTCAAGCGGATTTCACGGTACGCGCAAGTGGATGGGGTCACGGTGCGCGACGAGGCCGACCTGCTGGCCAAGTTCGGAAAGCATGCCAGGACCGCGACTAAGTCCACCTTGGTGCTGATCGACTCGCGGGGCAAGGAATTCTCGTCGGAGCAGTTCGCGAAGTTTCTGGGGGATTATCAGGACCGCAATCCTCTGCCGCTGGTATTTGCAATCGGAGGCGCGGACGGTTTTTCCGCAGAGGCCAGGTCCGCTGCAGCAAATGTGATCTCGCTGGGCAAGATGACGCTGGCGCACGAACTGGCTCGAGTGGTCTTGCTGGAGCAGGTGTACCGGGCCTTTACGATCTTGAAGGGACACCCGTATCATTCGGGGCATTGAAGTCAGGTAAGGTTTTGGGTTCCAATTCTGGCGCAAGATTCTTGTGGAGGATTTTGGGTATGAAAAGTGTCGTTACGGCTCTGATGGTGTTGCTGTCGTTTCCCGCCTTTGGGCAAAATTCCAAGCCCGTCACGTTGCGAAGCAACTTGTTGGAGCAACTGCACACAACCCATGAACAGAAAGACTGGTTCGTGCCCATCGATGTAGCGGTGGACGGCGTCACCGCCGAGCAGGCCACCTGGACGGATGGCAAAGGGAACCATTCGGTGGGACAGCTGACCTATCATTTGCTGTTCTGGAATCAGCGGGAACTGGAGAAGTTCAAGGGCGAGCCAGAAAAGAAGTTCAGCGGCAACAACGACGAGACCTTCAACGACTTTGACACCAAGAAGTGGAACGATACGGTCAAGCAACTCGACCAGGTCATGAGCGAGCTAGAGAAATTCGTCGAGTCCGCGGATGAACAGAAGCTTCAGAAATGGGCTCCGGAGATCGCTCGCATCGGTACGCACAATGCGTATCACGTGGGGCAGATTGTGTTTGTTCGCAAAGAGCAGGGCTCGTGGAATCCGGAGAAAGGCGTTAAGTAGACGACTTCTATCTCGGGTCTCACTTTGCGGGAGTATCCTTACCGAGTAGCACCTTCATAATTTCCAGGGCAAGTTGGTCAGGGTCGAGACTGTCCATGTTGGCGAGCACTACGACTCCGGCTCGGTGCTCGGGGTCCATGATGAAATAGGTGCTCGTCCCTTGCTGACCGCCACTGTGGCCAAATCCGCGAACGCCATCCTTGTCGACAGTTCCCCACCCCAGCCCGTAGTTGTCCTTCGATCCGTCGGTGGGCTTCAGAGGAGTCCACATCAGGTCGCGGGTGGTGCGCTTCATAAGCTTGTCACTGAGCATTGCTACTTCAAAGTGCGCCATGTCTTCCGCCGAGGAAAGCCATCCGCCACCGGGAATTTTGTAGCTGGAGTCGAGGAAATCGGCGTTCTGCACCGCGCCTGATTTTGTCTTCTGGTAGAAACGAGTGCGGTACGGAATGATGGCGAACCGATCGTCGGCTTGGGTCTGTTCCATTCCGGCCGGCTGTAAGACATTCCGACGCATAAAGTCGAGATAGCTGGAGCCGGATGCTCCTTCGATCACGCAACCCACCACGGTGTAGCCCTGGGTCGAATAGTGAAAGTGGGAACCAGGCTCTGCAATTGAAGGATCATTCTTGAAGAAGTCGAGGCCTGCCTCGATCGGGCTGTCGAAGTGCTTCGTATTGCCCACCTCTGGGTCGTCTTGCGAGTCGGATTTGTAGTGGCGAATGCCGCCGAGGTGTCCCATGACCTGCCGGGTCGTGATCGGAGCGGATTTTTTCGGGAAAGACGGGCAGTATTTCTGGATTGGACTATCGAGTTCCAGTTTTCCGTGTTCCCAGAGCTCCATTGCTCCGACAGCGGTCAATGACTTCGAGATCGACGCCAGCCGGAACAGCGTGTGCTCGCTGGCCGGTACATTGTTCTCGAGATCGGCGAACCCAAAACCTGCAACCCATTCATATCTACCGTCCTCAACTACCGCGACCGAGAGGCCGGGTACGCGAGTCGTGGCCATGAACTTGGAGACTGCCGCCTCGATCTGGCTGCGCTTTTCCGGGGAGAGTGTTTGGTCTTGGCCTTGCGATACGAGCGCGCACAGGAACGTAGCGCCCACGAGAAACTTCAGATACACGCCGCGCGCAGACCGCTGGCTTAGCCAGTCCATGGGAAGAGCCCTCTGGGCTTCATTCTTTACCACAGAGGGCACAGGGAACACAGAGGAAATCGGGCAACTATTGGGTGACAGTCGCCTGGTAACTCACCGCCAGCCAGTGTCCAGTGCGTCGGACCCAGACTCGGGTGTACCGATAGGGGCCGCTGAAGTCTTCTCCGAGTTGATGGCCCTTTACGTCGGCACGAGCGGTTACGACAGCGGTATCGCCGTAAACGCGGACAACCATATCGGTGACGTTAATCGTATCGTATTTCAGCTGGCCGCTCTTGCGGGCTGAGACGGTGTCTTGCTTGGTCGTGACCTGGCCAAGAGGAGTAATCGCGACGTAATCTTCCGCCAGGTTTCTCTGCGAAAATTCGACGTCGCGACGCAGGCTAGCCTCGCGCGCTTGGTGTTCCATGTCGATGATTTGCCGGATGGATTCCTGGTCTCCCGTATCCATGGCGGGCTTGGGACGAGCCGAGACGCGCTGTGCTGCCAGCACTGGCAGAGGTGCCAGAAGGCAGAACAAAAACGCTAGACACTTGTGGACTACCATGAGACCTCCGCGGTTTGCGAGGGGACAGAGATCCGCTGGACCGAGCTACGCAACTTTGGATGCAAGAGTTCCGTGGAAAAATTCTTGATTTGATAAATCATTTTGATAACCCACTGCCGGCGAGCGTCGCATCCCTTCGCTCCGAGTCCGCCTTCTAACATGACAGACTAAATAGAGCGGTAATTTGTTTGTCTTTTAGTCGTTGTGGGGCCCCATTTTGTGTAACTTGGTGCAAGCTCCCTTCCAGCTTGCAACAGGACTAACTGGTTGAGAAATGAGCACGAAGGCACCGGTTGCTCCCGCCAAGCTGTCCACTCCCGGTGTGAGGTGTCCAGTAGTGGACAGGAAGTTGGTCTCAACCCAATCGTCAACTTGAGGTCTCAATTCCGGGCAGGGCCGAGATCGATCTAGTAGAATCAAACCTCTGGAAAAGCATGGCGGACGTTCGTCGAGGTCTCATCATCGTCAACACGGGGCCTGGCAAGGGGAAGACTACCGCCGCCATGGGCACGGCGTTGCGTGCTGTTGGGCAGGGCCTGCGTGTGCTGATGTTGCAGTTCCTGAAAGGTTCCTGGCACTACGGCGAACTGGATGCGGTGCAGGCGTTCGGCGACAAGTTTGTCATGAAGCAGATGGGCCGCGGTTTCGTGAAGGTCGGAGCCGAGAAGCCCGATCCGGAAGATGTCCGCATGGTCGAAGAAGCGTGGGCTGAAGCCGAAAAGGCCATTCAGTCGGGTGAATGGGATCTCGTGGTGCTGGACGAGATTAACTACGCCATCAGTTACGGCATGCTCGATCCAGCAAAGGTGGTGGAGAGTCTTCGGAAGAAGCCCGAACTGGTGCACGTCATCTTGACGGGCCGTAACGCGCACCCGACAATTATCGAGATTGCTGATACGGTGACGGAGATGCGCCAGGTGAAACATGCCTACGAGAAGGGCGTGATGGCGCAGAGAGGAATCGAGTACTGAAATTGGGCGATTGAGAGATCTCGCGGTTGCGCGATTGAACGTCCACCGTAGCGTGGTTCTCAATAGCTCATTCACTCATTCGCACAGTCGCTAAATTCTTATGGCTTGGTTTAAGCGCGAATCCGGAGAGCTGGATACCTCGGGTGAAAAGAAAGTCCGCACCGAAGGGTTGTGGGTGAAGTGTGAGAGCTGCCGGCAGATCATATGGAAGAAGGATCTGGAAGAGAACATGAACGTGTGTCCCAAGTGCGACAAGCACTTCCGGATTGATGCGCGTACCCGGCTCACGCAGCTGCTCGATGACAACCAGTACACCACGTTCGACGGGGATATTTCGTCGACCGACCCGCTCAAGTTCGTTGACCTGAAGCCTTATTCGTCGCGTTTGAAGCAGGCACAGAAGGATACGGGGCTGAAGGACGCGGTCATCAATGCGCAGGGCAAGCTGATGGGGCGCCCGGTGATCGCCAGCGTGATGGAATATTCGTTTATCGGCGGGAGCATGGGAGCGGTGGTTGGCGAAGCGATTACGCGCGCGATAGAACGGTCGCTGGATTCACGCACGCCTTTGATCATCGTCTCGGCGTCGGGCGGTGCGCGGATGATGGAAGGCGTCATCAGCCTGATGCAACTGGCCAAGATCTCAGCGGCTCTGGCTAGACTGGACAATGCCAAGGTCCCGTACATTTCCCTTCTGACCGACCCCACTACGGGAGGCGTGACAGCCTCGTTCGCCATGTTGGGGGACTTAAACATCGCAGAGCCGGGGGCGTTGATTGGTTTTGCCGGGCCGCGAGTGATCGAGCAGACGATCCGGCAGAAGCTGCCGCCTGGGTTCCAGCGCAGCGAGTTTCTTCTGGAGCATGGGATGCTGGATGCCGTTGTGCCGCGTAAACAGCTGAAGCCGTACATCGCGCGCGCGCTTGATTTCATGGCGGCGTAGCGCCGCCGTCTCGGCGCCCGGCCGACCGCTATTACCGGCCTCGTCCCCCAATCCCGCAAGCCTTCTTCCTGTGGGCTCCGGTCAGCTGAGTCGAGGTGTGGGCGGCGGGACGCCGGCGCTACTCCTAATTCTGGTCAGGGCTGATAATCTGATAGATCAGCTCTCTGATTCTGATTTATGTCCTACGAAACCGCAGTCGCGAGCATGTTTGCGCTTGGGCACGAGCTCGCCCAGACGCCGTCGCACAAGTTCGACTTGGCGCACATGCGGGTGCTACTCCGGGCCATGAATCATCCAGAGCGGACGTTTGCGAGCGTGCTGATTGCCGGGACAAACGGTAAGGGCTCGACGGCGGCGACGCTGGCGTCGATCCTGCGAGCGTCCGGACTCAAAACGGCCCTCTATACTTCGCCTCATCTGCTGCGGATCAACGAACGGATTCGCATCAATGGAGTGGAAATCACTGACGACGATTTTGCCCGGCTGCATGGAGAGGTAGATCGCGTGGCCGAGCGTCTGGTGGAAGTCGGAGAATTACCGTGGCATCCCAGCTTTTTCGAGATGATGACTGCGATTGCGTTCTCGCAGTTTGCCCGCGAGCGCGTGGATGTTGCAGTGCTCGAGGTTGGGATGGGGGGACGGCTTGATGCGACGAATGTGGTCGAGCCCCTGGTAAGTGTGATTGCCGACATTTCGCTCGATCACCAGAAGTTCCTTGGGAATACGGTGGGCGAGATTGCGCAGGAGAAGGCGGGCATTATTCGGCCCGGCGGAGTCGTCGTGACTCTGCCACAACAGCCTGCAGCGAATGACGTCATCGGCAATACGATTCTCGATCTGGACGCAGTGGGTGTGAGCGCGGTGCAGTATGTGCCGCCGGTGTCGCCGGGCACTACCGAGTCCCGAATAGCGAGTACCGAAGGCAACTCCTTGCGGTCACGATACCCGCTGCAGGTGATGGGGAAACAGATTCTTGTCGAATCGCCGCTGGTGGGGCGGCATCAATTACGGAATGTGGCTTTGGCGATTGCTGCAGCCGAAGAACTGAGCAAGAAGGGGCTTGCCAGGATTACTCCGCAGTCGATTGAGCGAGGGATTCGCGAGACACGCTGGCCCGGTCGGTTTCAAGTTCTTCCCGCCGAAGGCGGTTGGCCGGAGATTGTGCTCGATGTGGCGCATAATCCAGCTGGAGCGTGGGCGTTGCGCTCTACCCTCTCAGAGCTGTATGACGACCGTCCACTGGTTTTTGTTTTCGGGGCGATGCGCGACAAGGCAATCTCGGAGATGACGGAGATCTTATTTCCGCTGGCCCTGCGGGTGATTGCCACGCGGCCTGACAATCCGAGGGCGGCGTCGCCGGAAGAGATCCAGCAGGCCGGGAACCGGACGGGCGCGGAGATTGAGATCGTGCCGGAAGTCAGGGCGGCTTTGGAACGTTCTCGCGCCTGCGCGGAGGGCAAAGCTGTGGTGGTAGTGACGGGATCGATTTATCTGGTGGGCGAGGTGGTTGGTCTCCTCGGGGCGAGTGCGTGAAGAAGAGTCCAACTTTCTTAGAATGGAAGTGTGAGCGAAGTGAATTCATCAGTCGATCAGGAACAGATGGAACGTGACGGGCCACAGGAGATGACGATTGCTCGTCCGCGACAGAGTCCACACGCCGTTCCGGGGCGCAGCTACGGCTGGCTGAGCCGGTTGCGGTCGTACCTGATCATCGATCCCTTAATTTGGCTGTACACGCTGGTGCTAGGGCTGCTGGCGCTACCGGGGGGGGTTCTGGACCGGAGTGGGCGTCGGCTGCATTGGTTCTCTTACGCCTGGTCGTGGCTCATCATGAAGACGATCTTTTCGCCGGTCACGGTTACCGGGCTGGACAAGATCGATACCTCGAAGCCTCATGTGTATGCGGCCAATCATGCTTCGGCGCTCGACATTCCGGTGCTGTACGTTAGTCTGCCGTTTCAATTCCGGATTGCGTTCAAGAAAGAGCTGCTGTCGTATCCAGTGGTGGGCTGGCAGCTGAAGCGTTCCGGTCAAGTCTGCATTGACCAGCAGAATCCTTCCCATTCGATCAGCAGCATTCGTGCCGCGTTGAAGGGCCTGAAAGCCGGACTTCCTCTAGTAATTTTTCCCGAAGGAGGACGCACGCCCGACGGGGAAATAAAACCGTTTCTGCCGGGGGCCTTTTTTCTGGCGATCAAGGCGCAGGTCGACATTGTGCCCGTCGCCCTGGTGGGTACCTACGAACTGCTGCCCATGGACACCTACCACATCAAATGCCGGCCGCTGGAGATGCGCGTGGGCGAGCCTATCTCGACCACCGGGTTGACGGTGCGGGATTTGGAAGCGCTTTCGGTAAAAGTACAGAAAGCGCTGGAAGATTTGTACTATCGCCCCTGAGCGAAGTCGAAATCAGGCAGCCTTCTTGTTTTCATCGCAGAGCTGTTGATAGTGCTCGCGGCCGCGACGGTAGCCTCGAGTGAAGGGTTCTTCCACTTGCTTTCCCGGATATCGACTCTGGACGTCCTCGAGAGCTGCATTCATTTCGCCCGAAACCTGATCAAACTCCATGCAGCGAGTGCGGGCGTGCATGGCTGCCTGGAAGCCGAGACGGAAGAATTCCTCGTCCTCGCTGAAACTTCTCCCTGATTTTTCGTAACGACTCTCTTCGGAGTTGCGCAATCCAGTCCACCATTGCTCGCGTGCAGCATCTACCGACTCGGCTCCTGCCTGTTCCAAGATGTCGCGAGCTGAAGCCGCGGCGGGCTCATCGTCAGCAAGAGCGATCACCACGCTGCGGCCTTTCCGCAGCGCGTCTTCATAGAGGAAGATTTCGTCTTCGGGAAGGCCGTCATAGGTGGCCTTCTCGATCTTGCCACCTGCGACCGCGCCGACGGTGGCTCCGGCGGCGCCCAAGACGGCAGCACCGAGCAATCCGAGGGCGGTGATGGGGCCAACACCGGGGACGAGCGCCATCAGGACCGAACCTCCAGTGATCCCGACGCCGCCGCCCAGCAGCGCACCCACAGCCGTGCCCATGCCAGGTTGCTCGGTAGCATCGGTGGGGACGGTCTGAATTTCCTTATTCATGTGATCCTGGCTTCCGGGGGTCAGAACGGTGATCTTACCCGCGGGAATACCGGCTTGTTTGAGTTGCTCGTAGGCGTGCTCGGCGTCGGTGCGAGTGTTGAATACTCCGGTGACCGATTCCATCTTTCTGCTCCTTGGTGACAAGAAATCGGGACTTGGATGCCGGATACGCTACTACCAGACGCCAGGAAATTCAAGGATTCGATATTCTTTGTCGCGTAACCTTTTCCCTAAAACGACCGTTTAAGCTTGTGTAAGGCCAAACCGCGGAGAACTTGTTGAAGGCTCTGAAGAAAGAAGCGGACGAGCGGCTTTTGATCGAAGCTGCACAGAAGGACCCCGCTCGCTTTGCGGACCTCTATGAGCTCAATTTCGAGCGCGTCTATGCCTATTGCGTTAAACGAATACAGGACCGCACCGAGTCGGAAGACCTTACGTCAGAAGTATTTCATCAGGCGCTGGCGAACTTAAAGCGATTCGAGTGGCGTGGAATTCCGTTTGCCGCGTGGCTGTTCCGGATTGCGGCGAACCTGATTTCCGACCGCTGGCAGAGATCGGGCCGAGAGTTAGCGGATGACCAGGTGATTGAATCGGCCCAGGTCAGTCCGAAGGAGATTGAGGAAGTGGAGCGGAGGGCCACGCTGTTCCGGCTGGTGGAGACTCTTCCGGCCGAACAGAAACGGGTAGTCGTTCTGAGGTTCGTAGAACAGAAGAGCATCAAGGAAGTTGCCAGTGCAATTCGCAAGACGGAAGGGGCAGTGAAGCAGTTGCAGTTTCGCGCGCTGAGCACGTTGAAGGCGCGCATGGAGGGTGCCGATGCCTAAGCGCTCTCTACATCCGGGAAGCGGCGACCAGAAGAAGATCGAGCAGCTTAATCAGGCTGTCGAGAAGATGCTGGCGCGGAACGACGGGCGGGTCACGAAGGCCGGTGCGGAGATCGAGCCACTGGTGCGCATCGCGGCGGACTTGCGCAATCTGCCGAGTGCGACATTCAAGGCACGATTGAAATCCGAATTAGGAGGCAAGAAACGTATGTCCACCGTTGCCGAGCCCGTAGCAGCCGTCCGCGTGACTGCATCACCAAGAATAGCGTTCCGAGATCCGGCCAAGGCGATCGAGTTCTACCAGCGCGCTTTGGGCGCCAAAGAAGTCTTCCGTTTCCAGGTTGGCGACAGCATCGCGCATGCCGAGTTGATGATTGGTGATTCGGCGATTGATATAGCCGGCGAATGGCCCGAGGGTGGCCGCTTCAGCGCCGAGACGCTGGGATACTCGCCGATTTCACTGTCTATCCAGGTCCCAGATGTGGACGCATTTGCGGAACATGCCGTAGCGGAAGGCATGTCGCTGGTGCGTGCACCCAAAGATCAATTCTATGGACACCGCGATGCTACCTTGCAGGACCCCTTTGGCTATTCGTGGGCCGTGTATACCGTGAAAGAAGAAATGTCGGTGGAAGAGATGCACCGGCGAATGAAGGGAATGAGCGAGGGACCCGAGGGTGGGAAGAGTTCTGAATCAGAGGGTGTCGATCCGGTTCGGCGCGGCTTCCGCATGGTGACGCCGTATCTGGTCGCCGAAGATGGCCTTGCCCTTCTGGAGTTTGCCAAGAACGGTCTGGGGGCTGAAGAACTCATGCGAGCGGTGATGCCCAACGGAGTGCATGGTGAGGTGCGAATCGGAGATACCACGCTGATGATGGGCGGCGGTATTGCTGGGAAGAAACTCGCCGGCCCCTTGCAGCGGGGCGCGCTGCACATCTACGTCAAAGATGCGGACGCTGTCACCGAAAAAGCCGTGGCGGCTGGAGCGACGCTCATCGATGAGCTCCGCGATCAGGAGTACGGCGAGCGTTCCAGCACTGTGAAAGACCCGGCTGGCAACTATTGGTACATCGCAACTGCCAAGGGTGAAAGCCATGTCCCCGAGGGCCTACACAGCGTAAATCCGTACCTGCATCCGCGGCGTGCCGAACCGCTGATCAGCTTCCTCAAGCGAGCGTTTGGTGCGGAGGAAGTGGCGAAGTACGCGTCGCCGGACGGGGTCGTGCATCACGCCATGATTCGAGTCGGAGACTCAGTACTGGAGATGGGTGAAGCGCATGGGAAGTACGAGACCATGCCGGCCATGTTCTACCTCTATGTGCCGAACGTGGAGGACGTCTATCGACAGGCTGTGGCGGCCGGAGCGACCTCATCCCAGGAGCCAACGGATCAGCCCTATGGTGATCGCACCGCCGCCGTGAAAGACGCGTTTGGGAACACGTGGTACATCGCGACCCACATCAAGGACGTGAGTTAGAAAGAAAAAAGGGAGGGCCGACTGGCCCTCCCAAGATACCGACTGAACCTTACTGTCTAGCTAGCCTTGTGACGCAGAGCTGCCGATTCCTCATTTTCGGTGTCCTTTGAGTTGTCGACGTTGTCATCTGCGCGACGGGGTTTGGGCTTCACCGCATCTTTCGCTTTACCCCAAGCATTCTGGACCTTGCCTTCCGCTTGCTTCATGGTTCCCTTCGCCTGAGCGTCGGTGTCCCCAGTCCATTCACCAACCTGACGTTCGACGCGACCGGCGATGTCTTTTACTTTTCCCTTGGTACGATCTTCATTCATGATTCCCTCCGATGAATTCAAGGGCAGGTTCACCCTTGGTTTCGGACCCGACTACCTTGCGCGTCAAGCCACTGGACTTCTGCCCTGAATCACGCGAATCAGGACAACAATGATGGCGACGACGAGCAAGATGTGAATGAACCCTCCCAGCGTGTAGGAGCTGACCATTCCCAACAACCAAAGGATCAGAAGCAATACTGCAATTGTCCAAAGCATCGATCTGGCCCTCCGAATAGGCGAGTCACTGCTGTTCGAGGCAGACTAACGGGAGTGGGGAGTGCGGGCCATCGGTGAAACGGAGTACGCCCGCAGTTCCCTTCACCTAGTTCCGTTCACCTAATGATTAGTGAGGCGCGCACGTTTGACCCTCTGGAATCTACTCCCATAAACTGAAAGATTCAGGATCACTACAGGTTTCCCTTTATGGCAGACAGCATCCATGTGAAGCTTCCGGACGGAAGCGATAAGGAAGTTCCCAAAGGCACGACTGCGCTCGACATCGCAAAGTCGATCAGCCCGCGTCTCGCGGACGCGGCCCTCGCCGCTAAAACCAATGGCGATCTGATTGATTTGACCCGGCCGTTGGAGAAGGACACCGATCTTCGACTATTGACGGACAGGGATCCCGAATCGCTCGAAGTGTATCGCCATTCCTCGGCGCATCTCTTGGCGGCGGCGGTGCTCGAGCTGTTTCCAGAGACGAAACTGGGCCATGGGCCGGCGACCGAGACGGGGTTCTTCTACGATTTTTACCGTCCAACTCCGTTCACGCCTGAGGACCTGGAAAAGATCGAAAAGAAGATGCAGGAGCTTGTGCAGCAGAACATTCCCTACGCGCGCGAATTTGTGCCGCGAGAGCAGGGACTGGCTGAGTTCAAGAAAGAGGGCGATTTCATGAAGTGCCACTTCGTCGAGCAGTTCACCAAGCCCGACGAAAAGATTTCGATTTACCGCACCGGCAAGTTCACCGATTTCTGTCGCGGGCCGCACATTCCGTCTACGGGGAAGATCAAGGCGTTCAAGCTGCTCAATATTGCCGGGGCGTACTGGCTGGGCGATGAGAAGAATCCGCAACTGCAGCGGATTTATGGAACGTCGTTCTTTTCGAAGAAGGATCTTGAAGATTATCTGAAGCGTGTTGAGGAAACGAAGAAGCGCGACCATCGCGTGCTGGGGAAGCAGCTTGATCTTTTCTCGATTCAGGAACTGGCTGGGCCGGGGCTGATCTTCTGGCATCCCAAAGGCGGGATCATCCGTAAAGAGATGGAAGACTGGATGCGCGAACAGTACGTGAAGCGCGGGTATTCGCTGGTGTATACGCCACACGTGGCACGGCGACAGCTCTTCTACACCTCGGGACACGAAGGCTACTACTCGCAGAACATGTTCGACGCGATGGAACTCGACGACGCCGAGTACCGGCTGAAGCCGATGAACTGCCCGGGGCACATTCTGATTTATAAAGATTCGCTGAAATCGTATCGCGACTTGCCGGTGAGGTTGGGAGAGTTAGGCACGGTGTATCGCTACGAGCGGTCGGGCGTGATGCACGGCCTGCTGCGGGTTCGCGGATTTACGCAGGATGACTCGCATATCTTCTGCACGCCGGAGCAGGTTGAGGATGAGGTTGGCGGTTGCCTGGATTTTGCCCTGGACGTCCTGAAAGATTTTGGCTTCGAGAAGTTCCAGACGGAGCTTTCGACGTGGAATCCTGACGATCGTAAGAATTTTGTGGGCAGTGAAGAGCAATGGGTCCACGCTACCCAATCGCTCGAGAATGTGCTGAAGCGCAAGAATGTCGACTACAAGACCATCCCTGGCGAAGCGGCGTTTTATGGGCCGAAGATTGATATCAAGCTGGTGGATGCAATTGGGCGCTTGTGGCAACTCTCGACGGTGCAAGTCGACTTCAACCTTCCGCAACGCTTCGGCCTGGAATACGTCGCCGAGGACGGTTCACGCAAGCAGCCGGTGATGGTGCATCGTGCCCTGTTCGGATCCGTGGAGCGCTTCTTCGGCGTGCTGCTTGAGCACTATGCGGGGGCGTTTCCGGTGTGGTTGTCACCGGTGCAGGCGGTGATGATCCCCATCAGCGAGCGTCATGCGGAGTACGCGAACAAAGTCGCTGGTCAACTGAAGGCGATCGGCGTGCGCGTGGAAGTCGATGCGCGCAACGAGAAGATGAATGCCAAGATCCGCGAGCATGCCATGCAGAAGGTGCCGTTCCTGGTTGTCGTGGGGGATAAGGAAGCGGAGGCGGGGAAGGTGAATGTCCGCACGCGGGGGAAAGAGAAGACCGAGGACATGCAGGCGGCGGACTTCGTAGAGAAGATTCGGAAATTGATTGCGGAGAAGAGCGCCTCCCTCGACTAGGGCTCGGCCGTTTGTGGGGACAGCCGCCCTCGGCTGTCCTTGGGCCGTGAGGCCCAAGTTGGCTATCCCGCCAAGGTTATTTTGCCGAGATCAAAAGCCAGTCGACCTTCGCTCGACCGGACAACCGAGGGCGGCTGTCCCCACATGAGCGCTGCTGTACCATGTTTTCGTGCATCCCCTGGCGCTTAGGTTGCTGTCTCACATTCGGCAGGAAGAGTTGCTGCGTGCCGGGGATCGTGTCGGCGTTGCCGTTTCGGGCGGGATTGACTCGGTCGCGCTTTTGCGGCTACTGCTGGAGCTGCGCGGTGAGTTGGGCATTGTTCTTTTCGTCGTTCATTTCAATCACAAGCTGCGCGGGGAAGAGTCGGACGCGGATGAGCAATTCGTCGACGGTCTGGCGCGGGAGCACGATCTCGAGTTTCTCTTCGACAGCGACGATGTGGCGGAACATGCGTCTCGGGAAGGTGTCAGCGTGGAGGCGGCGGCGCGAGAGTTGCGGTATGGGTTCTTCTGCCACCTCTTATTCGAAGGCCCCTCACGGGCTAAAGCCCCTCTTCAAGACAAAGGCGCGAATCGCAGCGCTGAAAGCGCTGCGCCACCCAAAGACAGGCCGCTGGGGCTAAAGCCCAGTGCAGCCAGTTCGCTTTTACGCGGCCCTGAAGGGCGGCTCTTCCACGATGAATCCCGAGGCGCGCCTGAAAGGCCTGTCCTTTCGAAGCAGCGTCCTTCATCACTCGACAAGATCGTCACCGGTCATACCCTTGACGACCAGGCAGAGACCGTTCTCATGCGGGTCATTCGCGGCACGGGCGTGACGGGGCTGAGCGGGATTCATCCGAGGATTCCGTTTGAGAACGAGGACGGGGAAATCTCCGGTGAGATCGTGAGGCCAATGCTGACCATTCGGCGGCGCGAACTGGAGCAGTACCTGAAACACATCGGCCAGCGCTGGCGTGAAGACTCAACCAACGCCGACCATGCGTTCACACGAAACCGGCTGCGGAAATTGGTTGTTCCACTGCTGGAGAAGGAATTCAATCCGGCGGTCGCCGAGAACCTAGCGGAACTGGCCGACATTGCCCGCGGCGAAGAGGAGTACTGGGAAAGCGAAGTTGCCGGCTGGATGGGCACGGCCGTGCATTGGTCCGAACCAGAATGGGCTCGAGGGCGGGCGAATGCGAGTGAATTTGTGCAGATTGGCGGGCTTGGGAAGCGACTCGGGCTGAAAATCCCCACTTCTCGCGCAAACAGCGCGCGAGAAATGGGGCACCCTGAGGCGGGGCACTCCGATTCCGGCGACACCGATCTTCAGTCAAAGATCGATCTTGCACCGTGGCTGGTTGCGAATGCCTCGGTCAGCCGTCCCTGGTTTCTGAGTGAGCCCGTTGCAGTGCAGCGGCGAGTAGTGAAAGCCATCGGGGAGCAAGCGGGGACTCCGCTGGAGTTCAAGCACGTGGAGGAGATCCTGCGCTTCGCAGCGGAGGAAGGGCCTGCTGGCAGAGAACTCAGCTTGCCACTCGCGTGGAAGATTGTGCGACACGCGGAAGAGCTGTTGTTCGTGACTCCCGATTTGCGTGAAGAGCAGCTGCCGCAGGACTACGAGCATGAGCTACCTGTGCCCGGAAGCGCGGTTGTGCCTGAGATCGGGGCTGTCGTCGAAGCGCGGCGCGTTCCGGCTGCGAAGCTCGCGGAGTATAATCCAGACCGACTCCTGAACACAGATTCCTTGCCCGGACCGTTAAGGGTGCGGAACTGGCGTGCGGGAGACCGGTTTTGGCCGGCTCACAGCAAATCCCCTAAGAAGGTTAAGGAATTGTTGCAGGAGCGTCATGTGACGCAGCTGGAGCGCGGATTGTGGCCGGTTGTTTTGAGCGGCGATGAGATTGTGTGGGTCCGGGGATTTGACACCCACGCGAAGTATGGTGCCAAGGGGGGACATGACGCGGTTCTGATCGCCGAAAGAAGTGGGGCTACGGTCGAGGAGACGTAGAAACGTCGTTAGCCGGGAGAGGCGCAAGCTTCATGAATGCAACCAGAGTCGAGCCACCGCGGCAGGTCATTTCAGCCGAGCAGATACAGAAGCGAGTGAAAGAGCTGGCCCGGCAGATCTCCGACGATTACAAAGGCCAGACGATCCAGATGCTGGCGGTGCTGGAGAATGCATTCATGTTCCAGGCCGATCTGGTCCGGGCATTGGACGTTCCTGTCGTCTGCCAGTTCATCAAGCCGAGGTATACGCGACCGGAGGCAGGCTCGGGGAGTGATGTGATGGAGATCTTCTTCAGTCATGAGCCGGATATCCCCGGGAAGCATATTCTGCTGGTGGAGGGGCTCGTGCATTCTGGCGTGACCAGCGAGTTCCTGATGAACGATTTGCGGGCTCGGGGAGCGGCATCGGTGAAGTTGGTGACGCTGCTCGATCGGCAAGCAGCGCGTCGGGTGCCGCTGCAACCGGACTATTTCGGATTTCTTGTGGACGAGACATTCCTGGTGGGATATGGCTTGGGGGCGGTGGAACAGACGAACCGCAATCTACCCTACTTGGGCGTTGGAACCCAAACAGCCCCTATGACTTAAGTCATCTTCGTTCGGACCTATGTTTTTGCGCTGGAATATGTAGAATGAGGTAAGACTGGGAAATAAGCCGATCCGAAGTGTACCCTCGGGCATCTAATGGCATTAGGCGACCCCCGCGGTGCGGACAGTGGTCGACATTTAGGAGTCTTTTAGGTGAATTCAACGGTAAAAACTGTGCTGTTCTGGCTGCTCATCGGGGTATCTGCCCTGCTGCTTTGGGGAGTAGTGAGAAATGCCCGGGACGGCCAGAAGGATAAAGAGCCAAACGTCGCGCAATTCATGAGTGACGTCGATCAAAACAACGTAAAAGATTTTGAAGTCAATGGAATGGAAGTCCGCGGTCATTACCGCGACGGCTCGGGATTCCACACGACCCTTCCGACGAACTATTTCACACCGGAGATGCTCAAGAACCTACAGAGCAAGGGTGTGAGTTTTAAGTTCCACGACATCAACAGCGGGAGCATACCGCTGACCCTGCTGGGGACGTGGGCACCGCTGATCTTGCTGGGCGCGCTGTGGTTTTTCATGATTCGCCAAATGCAGACGGGCGGAAATAAGGCGTTGTCGTTTGGAAAGAGCCGGGCGCGGCTTCTTTCGATGCAGCAGAAGAAAGTCACCTTCAAAGACGTGGCTGGGGTAGAAGAAGCTAAGGAAGAGTTGCGGGAGATCATCGAGTTCCTGCGCGAGGCGCAGAAGTTCCAGAAGCTGGGCGGACGCATTCCGAAAGGAGTGCTGCTGGTGGGGCCTCCGGGAACCGGTAAGACGCTGTTGGCGCGGGCGGTCGCGGGTGAGGCGAACGTTCCGTTCTTCTCCATCTCAGGCTCTGATTTCGTGGAGATGTTCGTCGGCGTGGGCGCCAGTCGCGTCCGCGATCTGTTTGAGCAAGGCAAGAAGAATGCGCCCTGCATCATCTTCATCGACGAAATCGACGCGGTTGGACGTCATCGTGGCGCAGGCCTCGGTGGTGGACACGACGAGCGCGAACAGACTTTGAACCAATTGCTGGTCGAGATGGACGGCTTCGAATCGAACGAAGGCGTCATCCTGATGGCGGCGACGAACCGGCCTGATGTGCTCGATCCAGCGCTACTGCGGCCGGGACGCTTCGACCGGCGGGTTGTGGTAAGCCGTCCGGATGTACGTGGGCGGGAAGAGATTCTGCGAGTGCATACCCGTAAGATTCCTCTTGCCGAGGATGTCGATCTCTCCGTGCTGGCTCGCGGGACACCAGGATTCTCCGGTGCTGACCTCGCCAATATGGTGAATGAAGCCGCGCTGGCGGCGGCCCGGCAGAATCGCAAGGCCGTTCTGCAGTACGACTTCGAACTTGCCAAGGACAAGGTTCTGATGGGGGTGGAGCGCAAGTCGCTGCTGCTTACCGACGAAGAGAAGAAGAATACTGCTTACCACGAGGCTGGGCATGCTCTGGTAGCGGCGAAGATGCCGCACTCGGATCCTCTGCATAAGGTGACCATCATTCCTCGCGGAATGGCGTTGGGTGTCACAATGCAACTGCCTACCGATGATCGTCACAATTACTACAAGAACTATCTGGAAACCCAGATCGCCATCCTGATGGGCGGGCGCATCGCGGAAGAGATGTTCCTGAACGTGATGAGCACCGGTGCAGGCAACGACATCGAGCGCGCCACGGACATGGCCCGCAAGATGGTTTGCGAATGGGGCATGAGCGAGCTTGGTCCGTTGACCTTCGGCAAGAAGGAAGAACAGATCTTCCTGGGCCGGGAAATCGCGCAGCATCGCGATTACAGCGAAGATACGGCCATCAAGATCGATCAGGAGGTGCGCAAGCTCGTCAACAATGGCTATACCACGGCCAAGCAAATCCTGTCGGACAATCGCGACACCTTGGAGGGCATCGCGCGGGCGCTGATTGAGCGGGAAGTTCTCGACGCGAACGAGATCAAGCTGTTGGTGGATGGTAAGGAACTTCCACCGCTTCCCCCACCTACGTCGAAGCCCGATGACGGTGTGCAGCATGTGATTAAGCCAGATCTGCAGCCCGGGCGCGCTAAAGGTGGCGAACGTCCCGCAACGGCTTAAGAATCGTTGGTTTGAACTTTATGGGCGGCCTTCAGGGCCGCCCATTTTGTTGCTTCACGCCAGGGATGAAACGACGGCTTGAAGCCTCAGAAATCTGGCGTATTACTGAGTCGATTCGGCAGGTTTCCAGAGTAATTTTGGGAGCCGAATTGTGGTATAATTGTCATATTCGTAACCGATCCTAAGTGTTTTAGATTTCAATAACTTGAAGTTGGTTCGAGGGGCTTCAAGGCGGCGCGGATCGGGGCGAAATTTCCAGCCAAATTCCAGGGCATTGGCGACAAAAATTTCGGGACATTTTCGCGGAGCGGAATGGCCACCAAAGAGATTAATACTCCCATCACAGAAACCAAGACAAAAAACGGGACAGTGACTCCGATTAACGGGGGCCACGCTAACAGCAGCGACTACAACGCTGACTCGATCAAAGTTCTCGGCGGCATGGAGGCGGTACGCAAGCGTCCGGCGATGTACATCGGATCCACGGGCGAATTGGGACTGCACCACCTCGTGTATGAAGTCGTCGACAATTCTGTCGACGAGGCGCTGGCTGGATTTGCCACGAAGATTGAAGTCACGATCCACATCGACAACTCCATCACGGTGACGGACGACGGCCGCGGCATTCCCGTGGATGACATGGATATTGATGGCGAGAAAGTCTCCGCCGCACAGGTCGTCATGACGACGTTGCACGCCGGAGGAAAGTTCGATTCCTCGACCTACAAAGTGTCCGGCGGGCTGCACGGTGTCGGCGTATCTTGCGTCAATGCGCTCAGTGAGGATCTGGAACTGGAGATCTGGCGCGATGGGGCTACCTGGCAGCAGACCTATTCCAAGGGCGATCCTACCAGCAAGCTGAAGAAGACTGGCGTGGCAAAGGTGAAGACGGGCACGAAAGTCCATTTCGTGCCGGATAAAACCATCTTCACCGTCACGGAGTACAACTACGACACTCTGGCGCAGCGGTTGCGCGAGTTGGCGTTCCTGAACAAGGGACTGCTGATCACGCTTACCGACGAGCGGACGACGGACGCGAAAAGCGGCGAGGCAAAACACACCGACTTCAAGTACAACGGTGGCATCGCTGAATTCATCAAGCACCTCAATCGAGGCAAGCAAGTGCTGCACGACAAGCCCATTTACATGGAGGACGACCGCAACGGCGTCCACATGGAGATCGGTCTGCAATACAACGATGCCTATTCGGAGACGATTTTCAGCTTCGCGAACAACATCAACACGGTCGATGGTGGAACACATCTTTCCGGCTTCCGCACAGCTTTAACCCGCACTATTAACTATGCAGGCCAGCAGATGGGCTTGTTCCGCGACGTGAAGGAAAACCTGACTGGCGATGATGTTCGTGAAGGCTTGGTTGCCGTCATCAGCGTAAAGCTGTCGCAGCCGCAGTTTGAAGGCCAGACGAAGGGCAAGCTGAATTCCGATATCGCGGGTACGGTCACGCAGTTTGTGAATGAGCGGCTGGGAGCGTTCTTCGAGCAGAACTCCACGGTCGCGAAGAAGATCATCAACAAGGCGATCGATGCGGCGCGGGCTCGCGAGGCCGCGCGAAAGGCTCGCGATCTAACGCGCCGCAAGGGAGCGCTTGATTCCGGAGGATTGCCCGGCAAACTGGCGGACTGTTCAGAGCGTGACCCGAACCGCTGCGAGTTGTTCCTGGTCGAGGGCGAGTCCGCAGGCGGGACCGCGAAACAGGGGCGCGACCGGCGCTTCCAGGCGATCCTGCCGCTGAAGGGAAAAATTCTCAACGTCGAGAAAGCTCGTATCGATAAGGCTCTGGCCCACGAAGAGATCCGCGCCATGATTACGGCGCTGGGAATGGGCGTGGGGAACAATGATGTGGAGATCGAAAAGCTTCGCTACGGCAAAGTTATTTTGATGACCGACGCCGACGTGGACGGATCTCACATTCGAACCCTCTTGCTGACGTTTTTCTTCCGGCAGATGAAGCCGCTGATCGAACGCGGGAATGTCTATATCGCGCAGCCGCCGCTATTTTCGCTGAAGAAGGGCAAGTCGCAGCAATACATCAAGGACGAGCGTGAGTTCGTAAAAGTCATGGTGAAGCGTGCGGCTGACGGTCTCATCATCCGGTACGGGGAAGGCGCGGCCAAGCTCGAAGGCAAGGACTTGGCGAAGTTCATGACGGTACTGGATGAGTATCTCGGATTCTTCGACAAGCTCGATAAACGCGTGCGCAATGAAAGAGTTACCGAGTTGATTCCGAAGCTCGATCTCGCCAAGCGCGCAGATTTCGAAGGCGACAAGAAGGCTGCGCCGAAGAAGATCGAACGCCTGGAAAAAGAACTTACCAGGATGCAGAAGGAAGAAGGCTTCAAGAGCGTGGAGGCGCGCTTCGACGAAGAGCACAACCTGTGGGAAGTGCACTTCGTGAACAAGCATGGCGCCGAACACGTCATTAATTGGCAATTGTCTTCCAGTGCGGAATGCAGGCAGCTGATTGCCAAGTTCAAGCAGATCGAGCCTTACATGGAGCCGCCGTTTGTCGTCGAGACCCTTGCCAAGGCAGCGCCGGCAGCGACCAACGGGGACGCTCTCGAGGACGAGACATTGGCGACCGTAGAGGACAAGGCCGAGAAGAAGGCAGCGGCCAAAACTCCAAAACGCAAGGAAATCGAAGTTGTCGAGAAGACGAACGTTCGCGAGCTTCGTGACTACGTCATCAATGAGGGCCGCAAGGATTTCACAATCCAGCGGTATAAAGGATTGGGCGAGATGACCGCTCCGCAGCTTTGGGAAACGACGATGGATCCCGAGCGGCGCACCCTGCTGTCGGTGAGATTGGAAGACATTGCAGAGTGCGAGACGATCTTCACCACGCTGATGGGGGAAGACGTCGAGGCGCGACGCAAGTTCATCGAAGAGAATGCGCTGGATGTGAAGAACCTGGACATCTAACTTCTTCTCCGCGGATTGACGCGGATTCAAGCGGATACAAACTTTACTGGCGGCCTTAATGGCCGCCATTTTCTTTTCGCCCAGCGCGTCATCCTGCGGCATACAATTCCGATCATGAAATACGTGCGCCCGTCTTTTCTGTTGATGATCATCTGCTTTAGCAGCTTTCTTCTCGGGCAGTCTTCTCCCGCACCGACTCCTCCCATGGGCTGGAACAGTTGGGATTCCTACGGCACCACAGTGCGCGAGGAGCAGGTAAAGGCCAACGCTGACTGGATGGCTGAGCATCTCGCGAAATATGGGTGGAAACACATTGTGGTCGATATTCAGTGGTACGAGCCCAATGCGCAGGGGCACGACTACCAGCCAGGCGCGCCACTCACGATGGATGAGTACGGACGGCTGCTTCCGGCGGTCAATCGCTTCCCTTCGTCTGCGAATGGGGCTGGATTTAAACCGCTGGCCGATTACGTTCATGGCAAAGGGCTGAAGTTCGGTATTCACATCATGCGTGGCATTCCCCGGCAGGCGGTCGAGAAGAATCTTCCTGTAAAAGGCACCTCGTTTCACACGGCTGACATCGCTGACAAAGACAATGGTTGCCGCTGGAACCCGGATATGTGGGGCGTGGATACAACCAAGCCGGGATCGCAGGAGTATTACGATTCGATTGCGGACCTGTATGCATCCTGGGGCGTGGACTTCATCAAGGCCGATGATATGGGCAGCCATCTTTATCAGCCGGCAGAGATGAAGGCGCTGAGTACGGCAATTCGAAAGACGGGGCGGCCGATGGTGTTGAGTATCTCACCGGGTCCGGCTCCGATTTCGGAAGCACAGTTCTTCGAGAAATATGCGCAGATGTGGCGCATCTCCGACGATTTCTGGGATGACTGGAAGTTGCTGCGCCGGCAGTTCGACTTCACACGCGACTGGGCCGAACTTGTCGGAAAGAACAACACCTGGCCCGATGCGGACATGCTTCCCCTGGGCAAACTGCGAGTTACGAGCAAGGAAGGTGGCGGCTCGCCGACGAATTTCACGGGGGATGAGCAGCAGACCGTGATGACCTTGTGGAGCATTTTTCGCTCGCCATTGATCTTTGGCGGCGATCTGCCGAGTACCGACAGCGCTACCCAAGCGCTAATTACGAACCAAGAGGTGCTGGATGTCGATCAGCACAGCCACGGCGGGCATCAAGCTTTGGAGCGTGGAAATATTCGAGCGTGGGTGGCGGATGCTGAGCATGCCGGAGAACGCTACGTCGCTGTGTTTAATCTGGGAGAAAGTCCGGAACATGCGAGTATTGCCTGGGGCGATCTGAAGATGACGGGCGCGGTAACAGCAGTGCGCGACCTATGGCGCCAGAAGTCAATCGATGCGGTTGACGCGGTTCACACGACTTTGCCGCCGCATGCGAGCGCCCTGTACAGAGTCACGACGAAGAGTCGCTGAGTTTTCCGCTCTCAACTAAAACCTCCAATCGCCCGGACTCGATAGGAATCCACGGATAGATTTGGCTTGCAGTGTCAAACTTGTCAGGGTCTGGGATTTTCCTTTGTCTCTCCTGTTACAGAATCTGAACAACAGCAAACTTGGGTCTCAGGGGCTGAAGCCCGCAACGTGTGGGCCTTTCACGGCACGGCTAAAGCCGTGCCCTTTCCAAAGCCAGCACGCGCTCGCCCTGTTTTTTCAAACCCCAGAATCCCGCCAGCGCCAGCAGGGTGAAAACAAACGCCTGCATCACATGCACCCAAAACCACTGATCCGCGCCGCCTTCGGTTACCAGCACGCGGGCTGCGTCGCGAGGCCAGATCAGGACAAAGAACGTGACATCTCCGACGATGTGCACGGGCAACGTAGTCAGGATGGAGTTCGTCAGGAGCGCGATCGCGCCGAAGACAACTCCGACAAGAAAGTACACCGTAAGTTTGGGCCAGTACAGTCCGTGATTGGCGTGCGCCAGCATAAACAGCAGCGATGACAGGGTCACAGCCACGCCTCCGGAAAACCGGCTCTCCAAGATCTGCTGGGCGTATCCGCGAAAAGCGATCTCCTCACTGATGGACGAGACCAGCGACGACATCGCCGTCACGAGTATCACGGTCAGCAGAGGATATCTGGATGCATCAGCCAGGATATTCGGCGGCGTCTTTACGAGCTGAAAGAGGACAATCCAATATCCCGCCAGCGCGATGACTGCGAGCACTCCACAGAGAAATGAAAGAGCGAACGTCTTCGGGGGAACCGGGTTGGCGCGCAGGAGGCAACGGCGCTTTCCGGATGCGCTGCGTGGCCATCCCTTGCCGCCGAGATACTGCCACATCATCCATAGCACCACCGCCATCACTGCAACCGACCAGGGCAGGGCCGACGTGCTGTTGCGGAAATTGAGAGCGAGCAGCACGCTCCAGGGAATTTGTCCGGCCATCAAAATGAGGAAGGCGAGAACGGCTGACACGAGGACGGCAGCTAACTTTTGGCCAAGAGATGACATGGTTAACGTCCTCCGGCGACGGAATTTAGCAGGATCTGATCCGGCAATGTCATGCCTATGTCGCGACTCTATCGGCCGGCGTCCCCGCGGGGGCTAAAGCCCGTCACCTGGCATTGAGGTTACGGCACGGCTAAAGGGGCTGCGGAAAACTCTTCCGGTAACCGGCAATTCACCTCAGCGGCGAAAGCCGCGACAGAAAGCAGGCCACTTATTGCAGCGCTCGAAGCTCTGCGCCACCCAAAATCACACTCATCCTGAGTTTTTCCGCAATCTCAAAAGCCGTGCCCCCAAACTCTTGACTTGCTCAGCGCCGATTCCAACTCCTCGCTGCGGCTTCCGAGTCCAAAACGCCGGCTCCGGCATCCAAGCGAGGCATGGAGGTAAATATATGTACGTCGTATTGGGAGCAAGCGGAAACACCGGACAGGTAGTGGCCAGCAACCTTCTTGCTCGCGGGAAGAAAGTTCGTGCCGTCGGTCGAAACGCAGCTCATTTACAAGCTCTCACGGCAAAAGGCGCGGAGGCATTCATCGCTGATGTGACCGACGCCAACGCTGTCGCGAAAGCCTTCCAACAAGCAGAATCAGCCTACGTCATGATTCCACCGAACACCGCCAGCACGGACCCGCTAGGCTACGCGAATCGCGTGAGCGACGCGATCGCGGCAGCGGTGCAAAGTGCGGGGACTAAAAATGTAGTTGCCCTCAGCAGCATCGGAGCCGAACGACCAAGCGGAACGGGGCCCGTCGTGGGGCTTCACAGTCTCGAACAAAAACTGAACCGGATCGACAGCGCGGATGTGCTCTATCTGCGCGCCGGATACTTCATGGAAAACACGCTTCCCCAGGTGAACGCGATCCGCCAGATGGGGGCGGTCGCGGGGCCGTTGCGTCCGGATCTGAAGCTGCCTATGATTGCGACGCGGGACATCGGAAACGTGGCGGCCGACAACCTGTTGCACCCGGTGATTCGCGGCAAACAAACGCGCGAACTGCTGGGGCAAAGCGATCTCACCTATACCGACGTGGCCACGATTATTGGCAAGGCAATCGGCAGGCCCGACCTCAAGTATGTCCAGGTACCCGATGAACAATTTCGGAGCGTCCTGGTTCAGATGGGAATGTCCGAGCAATTTGCCCGGGTACTGCTGGAGATGACGGGCGCACTTAACTCCGGAACGATGCGGGCGCTGGAACCGAGGGCAACGCAGAACTCTACGCCAACGAGCTTCGAAACTTTCGTAGCCGAAGTCTTCGTGCCCGCTTATCAACATCAAGCCGCAGCTTGAGGATGGAGCTTTTTTTCGGGCGAAAGAGAAGGCCGTCGGGATTTCTCTCGGCGGCTTTTCTTTGTACAGTTGCGAAACTGTACTTCCTGCGATCCTTCGAATGGCCGCGATTCCACTAGACTGATGCTGATGATGATCGTCGGTGAGGCAGATTGCGGTCCGGACCATGGCTGAATCGATAGCCGAATTCTTCCTGGAGTATTTTCGGGCACACGCGCTGGAGTGTGCCTACGTCCAGCGTCGCGGATACCGCACGCAACGAGTCATCTACGGGCAAGTTGTGGAACGGGCATTTAGCTTCGCTCAGGAGCTTGAACGTCGCTCCGTTGAAAAGGGCGATCGCATCATGCTCTGGGGCGAAAATTCGGCTGAATGGGCGGCAGTGTTTTTGGGGTGCGCGCTGAGGGGCGTGGTTGTCGTTCCCATGGATGATGGGGCGTCGGCGGATTTCGCGCGGCGAGTCAGTGCGCAGGTGGGAGTGAAACTTGTTGTCGCTTCGGGGAAGCATCGAGGGGAGGTTGGCGACCTGTCGATTTCCATTCTTAGTCTCGAAGAATTGCCGCAGTCGCGTCAGGAGCCCGCTTTTACCGGTGATGACATGCCGGGGCGCGATGACATTCTGCAGATTGTTTTTACCTCGGGCACGACGGCCGATCCCAAGGGCGTTGTCATTACGCACGGCAACGTGTTGGCGAACATCGATCCACTCGAGAAAGAGATCCGAGGGTATTTGAAGTATGAGCGCTTCGTGCATCCGGTGAGGTTTCTGAATCTGCTGCCGCTTAGTCACGTCTTTGGGCAGTTTCTGGGAATGTTCTTACCGCCTTTGATGGGTGGAACCGTGATCTTTCAGAACGAACTAAAGCCCTCGGAGGTGATGAACACGATTCGCCGCGAGCGCGTGTCAGTGCTGGTGAGCGTGCCACGTGTGCTGCAATCGTTGAAACATAAAATAGAACGCGACATTGAAGACCGTGGACAGTCGGAAAAGTTCCGGCAGCGTTTTGTGGGGGCAAAGGACAAACACTTTCTGCGACGCTGGTGGATTTTCCGCGCGCTTCGGCGGGAGTTCGGGTGGAAATTCCTTGCGTTTATCTCAGGGGGCGCAGCGCTCGACAGCGACACAGAAGAGTTCTGGGGACGGTTGGGATATGCGGTGATTCAGGGCTACGGGCTTACCGAAACGACGTCACTGATCAGCGTGAATCATCCATTTCGATTGGGGAAGGGGTCAATCGGAAAAGTTTTGCCGGGGCGCGAGGTGAAGCTGGCGGAGGATGGCGAGATTATCGTGAAGGGCGGCGGGGTTGCGTCGGGTTATTGGAATTCGGAAGGATCTCATGGAGTGTCCGACGAGCAGGGCTGGTATCGCACGGGTGACATTGGAGCGCTGGATGCGGCCGGCAACCTGTACTTCAAGGGGCGCAAGAAGGAAGTCATCGTTACGCCGGGCGGAACCAATATACACCCCGGCGATCTGGAGGCGGCGCTGCTCCGCCAACCGGAGGTGAAGGACTGCATTGTCGTGGGAGTCGAAAGGGACGGCAATGCTGAACCCTGCGCGGTCGTGATTCTCAGCGAGGGTGGCGATTTGGAGTCTGTGGTGCGACGGGCGAATGAATCCCTGTCGGAATATCAGCGCATGCGGATGTGGGTGGAATGGCCGCAGGAGGATTTTCCGAGAACGAACACGCAGAAGCCGAAACAACAGGCGATTGCCGACTTTGTGCGAGCCAGGATGCAGCAGGCCGGGGCGGCCAGTGCGAGTCAAGCCGCGAGCAATCCGTTGGGCGAACTGATCTCGCGGGTGGCAGGTCGCAGCATGCCCAATCTGCGGTCGGAGGTGAGTCTCGATTCCGATCTGGGGCTGAGTTCGCTCGATCGCGTCGAGTTGCTGAGCGCGCTCGAGGATCGCTATCAGGTGGACCTCAGCGAAACCCGATTCAGTTCCGTGCGGACAGTCGGCGATGTGGAGCGGATGCTGCGAGGTGAAGTTACGTCGGGCGAGACGTATCACTATCCGGGATGGGTGTTGCGGTGGCCGATTAGGTGGATCCGTTTGCTCGCGCATTATCTGCTCATGCGACCCGCAATTCTATTGCTGGGATGGCCGCGTATTGTGGGGCGCGAGCACCTGCGCGGGGTCAAAGAGCCGCTGCTCGTGGTATCGAATCATCTGGGCGATGTCGATCCCGGATTCATTCTCACGGCTCTGCCCGCGCGGTTCCGGCATCGGCTTGCGATTGCGACCGGTGGCGAGACGTTGGAAGCGTTGCGTTCGCCTTCTGCCGACCGCAACTGGTTTTTGCGCGTCTACGACCGGGTGCAGTGGATTCTGGGAGTGTCGCTACTGAATTTGTTCCCGCTGCCGCGCGAGGCTGGATTCCGTCGGAGTTTTGCTTACGCCGGTGAGGCGGTGGATCGCGGTTACAGCATCCTGGTTTTTCCAGAGGGTAGGCATACGACCGACGGCAGGTTGTGTCCGTTTCGCGCGGGAATCGGGCTGTTGGGGGAGAATCTGGGCATTCCGGTTTTGCCGATGCGGATCGATGGACTGTTTGAGTACAAGAAGGCGGGGAAGAAGTTCGCGCCGCCGTGGAAGATTTCGGTACGCATCGGGAGTCCAGTCAAATTTCCCGCGGGCATGAATGCTGCTGCGATCGCGGCGGAATTGCAGGAAAAAGTGAAGGCACTCTAGCAGACGGCTGAACTCCGGGGAAAGTCGCGTTCTGAGGGCACCGGCTCGAGCGCCATGTTAACGATTTGACAGTGAAACTCCTAGTAACCGATTAAGTTGGGCTACGTCAAAACTCTATACGAGGGCAGCATGCTGACGGATTTGCGTGAGGCTGTGCGGCAATTGAGGAAAGCACCCAGTTTTACAGCAACAGTGTTGATCACACTGTCCCTGGGCATCGGAGCGACGACGGCGATCTTTACGCTGGTTCACCAAGTGATGTTGAAGTCCCTACCAGTGACCAACCCAAGCGCGCTGTGGAGGATCGGAGACAAAGCTCGCTGCTGCAACTGGGGTGGGTACACACAGGGTGACGACGGCGATTTTGCGTTGTTCTCGTGGGAGGCGTACAAGCATTTTCGCGCCCAGACGCCGGAGTTCGAAGACCTTGCCGCATTGCAGGCCGGCAATGCGCCGCTTGGCGTGCGCAGAGTGGGATCACAGGCACAGGTGGACACGCGCAATGGAGAATATGTGTCCGGAAATTTCTTCAGGACCTTTGGCGTGCAGCCGTGGATTGGCCGGCTGTTGACGGATGAGGACGATCAGGAAGGTGCGCCGCCGGCCGCGGTGATGAGCTATCGCATATGGCACGACAAGTATGGATCTGATCCTTCTGTAGTCGGTGCTGGCTACCAGATCAATGGAAATGCGTTCACGGTGGTCGGCGTGGCTGCGCCAGCATTCTTCGGAGCGAAGCTGGCGGGGTTTGGCATGCCAGACTTTTGGCTACCATTGACCGCCGAACCACTGATCGATGGAGCGACGGCGCGGCTCAAACGGCCTAACACCAGCTTCCTGGACCTGATCGGAAGAGTGCGTCCCGGAGTGAATCCCAAATCGCTCGAAGCAAAGCTGAAGGTGCAACTGTATGACTGGCTGGCGAGTCACGTCCCCGACATGGAACCGGGAGAGAAGCAGCTATGGAAACAGCAAACGCTGCATCTGATTCCCGGAGGCGCCGGAGTGACTGCCTTGCGCGATCAGTACGAGGAGGGACTGAAACTGCTTCTGGTGGCTGCTGGGTGTGTCCTGCTGGTGGCGTGCGCGAATGTGGCAAACCTGATGCTGGCGCGCGGGTTGAAGGATCGGGCACAAACCTCGATACGAATGGCGCTGGGCGCGCCGCGAAGACGCCTGGTGCGCAAATCTCTGGTCGAGTGTGTCATGCTGTCGGCGATCGGCGGGGCTTTGGGCATAGGAGTGGCGTACGCGGGAACGAGATTGATCTTGCATTTGGCCTTCCAGATTGGGGGCCCCAACAACTACGTGCCAATCAGTGCGACTCCATCCTTGCCGGTGCTGCTTTTCACACTGGGCATGTCCGTTCTGACCGGAATAATTTTCGGGATTGCGCCCGCGTGGATGACTTCACATGCGGACCCCATCGAGGCGCTTCGCGGGTCCAACCGTTCGGTGGCGGGCGGTCGCTCATGGGCGCAAAGATCACTGGTGATCGCGCAGGCAGCGATGTCGCTGGTACTGCTCTCCGCAGCCACCCTGCTTGGCCAGAGCCTGCGCAACCTGCAGCACCAGAAATTTGGATTCGAGACCGAAGGCCGGTATATCGCGTGGATCAATCCCACGCTCGGAAGTTACAAGCCGGAACAGATGGAACCAATGTTCCGTCAGATCGATGATCGCCTGCAGCAGATCCCCGGCGTGCGGCTGGTCGCACCCGTGCTCTATGCTCCGATGACTGGCGATAGCTGGAATAATGGCATTCGGGTGCAAGGTCGCCCTGAGCCAGGAGCGAAGGAAGACACAGGAGCGGGATTCGTCCGTGTGATGCCGGGATTCTTCGATGCGCTGGATGCCAAAATCGTGTCCGGCCGACCCATTACGGATGAAGATACGGCCACGACGAGAAAGGTAGCCGTAATCAATGAAGCGTTTGCGAAGAGGTTCTTCAAAGACCAAAACGCGATCGGGCAGCATTTTGGGCCCGGTAAGATCAAATATTCCTCCGCGTTCGAAATAGTTGGAGTGGTGCGAGACATGCGCTACATGACGTACGACTACAAAGAACCGGTGCGGCCGATGTACTGGGTGCCAGAGGCACAGACCATGGATTATGACGATCCCGCCTACACCAGCGGCGAAATCTGGTCTCATTATCTGTACAACATCGTGATCTGGGCGCCGGGAAATCCACCAGGAATGGAAGACCGGGTGCGTAAGGCGCTGGCGAGCGTCGACCCCAACCTGGTTCTGTATGGCGTTGATCCATATAAAGAAGTCGTCAGCGCTGACTTCCAGCAGCAAGAAATGATCGCAACTCTCACCACGCTCTTCGGCGTGCTTGGGCTGGTGCTGGCTGCGGTCGGGCTGTACGGAGTCATGGCATACACCGTGCAACAACGGACCGGAGAGATTGGGGTTCGGATGGCGCTGGGAGCGGACCGCATGCGGGTTCTAAAGATGGTGCTGCGCGGTGCTTTTTCCCAGATAGGCATCGGGATGGCCATTGGGATTCCCGCAGCGATTGGTGCCGGCAAACTAATGTCGGATCAACTGTTCGGCGTCAAGCCATGGAACCCGATCATGCTCGCGCTGGCGACCCTGATGCTCGTCTTGGCTGCGCTGCTGGCATCGGTGATCCCGGCGCGCCGCGCGGCAGGAGTAGAACCCATGGTGGCACTGCGGAACGAGTGATCAGACAACGTCTGTGCGTTCCTTCAATCGGTACCGAATAGATTGTGAACAATAAACGAGCGCGTTCTCGTTTACTCTTCATCGACTGCGGTTTCGACTTGAGGAGGATGATCCTCGATGCGAACCTCGGGAGCTTGTGACTCGCGCAACACGCGATTCAGTTCAGGCACGCTGGTGTTCTTCAAATCGGTCCAGCGTTTCAGGAGATCGGCGGCGGCGTGTTCTATCGCGTCTAGCGCTTCCATCTGCGCTGAGGTCGGCTCCGCATCGACTGACCACGTTTGCTGATAGAGCGTGCTGGCTTCGCCATTGGCGCGGCTGAGTGTCGCCTCAGGGGACGGAGGAGCAAGAAATCCAGCGGGGGCACCCACCAGGGCCGTGAGTTTCTTTTGAAAGTCCGCAACTGCATTCTGGGTGGCATCGTTAGCGCTCAGCTTCTCGAGTTGAGAGCGAATGGAGTTGGCTTGTAACAAGGCTTGCGTTGTCTGAGTGATGATCCTAGCCTGGCGCGTCTCGGCCTGCTCTTTCTTCTGTAAAGCCGCGAACGGTGTTTTCACGCGCGGATCCATCTTTACGGTCAGCGGAGCTGCGAACGATTTCCCGTCTACGGTCAGCTGAACTTTGTAGGTGCCGGGCACAACGGTCGGCCCAAAGGGGCCGCGGGGAGTGTCATGCGGAACTGCGGCGATCGGGTATTCATGGCGCATGCTAACGGGTGCAGCATAGTGCAGATGCCAGACCCAACGGTGCATGCCCAGTTCAGTCGAGAGGTGGCGCGACCCGCGAACCCAGTAGAGGGGGATCAACTGCTTTTTCAATTCCTCTTCGGGGATCTCAGGCTTGTCGCTGGTCGAGAAGCTGCGCACAACCTGGCCTTTCGCATCGAGAATCTCGAGTTTCACTGTGCTCGCGGCTGCGGACAGATAGTAGTCGACGACTGCGCCATCCGGAGGATTGGCGGCCATCGGTTCGTCGGGCGGAAGCGGAGTGTCGGTGTTGGTGTCGCGCTGGATGCGGTATGCGGGGGCCGGAGCGAACAGGTGCGTGGAGTTCGCCAGCGTCGCCGACGCTTCGCGCAATGGAGCGATGTCATCGAGGATCCAGAAGCCGCGGCCGTGCGTGGCGACGATCAGATCGTCGTCGTGAATCCAGAGATCGCGCATCGACGTGTGCGGAAGATTCAATTGCAGGGGCTGCCAGTGATCACCATCATCGAACGAAAGCCAGACCGAATTCTCCGTTCCGGCAAACAGTAGACCTTTTCGTACGGGATCTTCCCGCACTGTGTCGACAGGACCAAAGTCGGGCAGCCCAGTGGTGATGAGTGTCCAACTTTTGCCTCCGTCGCGCGTGCGATAGAGGTACGGATGCATGTCGTTGATGCGGAAACGGCTGACTGAAGCGTAGGCAGTCTGTTCGTCGAAGCGCGACGCTGAAATCTGAGTGACCTTGCTCCAGGGAGTCAGTTCCTTCGGGGTGATGTCGTTCCAACTCTTGCCGCCATCGCGCGTGATCCACAGCAAGCCGTCGTCAGTGCCGGCCCACAACGTGTTCAGGTCTTTGAACGACGGAGCGAGCGCGTAGATCACGCCGCGCTGCTTCTCCATGCCCTTGTTCATGAGCGTGCCGACGCTCGCGGGCGGACCAGGATTTTCACGCGTCAGATCCTTGCCGATGGTCTGCCACGTGCTTCCCCCATCCGTCGTTTTGAACAGGACGTTGGTCGCGTAATAGAGGACGTGCGGATCGACGGGAGAGAACATCAGCGGCTCGGTGCGATTGGCGCGGTATTTCTGGCTTCGCAATGGAATGGGGGTGATGTCCTGCACCTGCCCGGTTGTCCAGTGATACCTGGAGACCTCAGTTCTGCCAGCACCATAGACAACATCGGGATCAAGCGGGTCGGGAGCGACGTAGCCGTATTCGATCACGCCGACCGGATGCCAGTCGCGGAAGGTGATCGCTCCATCGTTGCCGCGACTCCGAATGCAGACCGAGCCGCTTTCCTGCTGCCCGGCGCAGACGCGATAGGGAAAAGAATTGTCGGCGATTGCGTGATAAAGCTGTGCGGTGGGCTGGTTGTACCAGGAACTCCACGTCTGCCCGCCGTTCACCGTGACGATGGCTCCCTGATCGCTGACCAACAGGATGATGTTGCCGTCGTTGGGATTGATCCACAGGTTCTGATAGTCGTCGCCGCCGGGAGCGCCGCGGAAACCGAACCAGGTCTTTCCACCGTCCGTCGACTTCATGGTGACGGTGCTGGCCACAATCACGACGTCGGGATTCTTTGGATCGACTCTGGGGATCGGCAGATCTCCTCCGCCGATGCGGCCGGAGGGACGGGGATCGTCGGTGATTTGGGACCAGGAGTCTCCGGCGTCATCGGAACGGTACACGGCCAGTTTCCCTGAGGCTGTGGCGAGCGTTGCATAGAGACGTCGCGAATCACTGGGCGCGATCGCAACATAGATTTGTGAGAGATCGTTCGGCAGACCATTTTTCAGCTGATTCCATGTCGCGCCACCGTCAGTGGATTTGAACAGTCCTCCACCGGGGCCGTTGAATTCGTTGCCGTCTTCCCACGGACCCTCGCGCACTTCCCACATGGAGGCATAGACGACGTCGGGATTGGAGGGATCCGATTCGACGTCAGAGCCGCCCGTATTTTCGTCTTTGGAAAGCACTTTCTGCCAGTTCTGGCCGCCATCGGCAGAGCGGTAGATTCCGCGCTCTTCGCTGGGACCGTAGGGATGTCCAAGAACTGCGGCAATGAGTTTGTTGGGATCACGAGGATGGACGATGAGGGCAGGGATCTGCTGGCCATCGCGCAGGCCGAGATGCGTCCAAGTCTTGCCCGCGTCAGTGGATTTGTAAATGCCGTTGCCCACCGACAGGTCGGGGCGGTGCAGACCCTCGCCACTGGCGACATAAATGATGTTGGGATCGGAGGGAGCGACGGCGATGGCTCCAATCGACTGCGTGGATTCATGATCGAAGATGGGATTCCAGGTGCGGCCGTAGTCGTCCGTCTTCCAGACGCCTCCATTGACCTGGCCCATATAGAAGACGCTTGGCTGGCTGGGAACTCCGGAGGCGGCGCGGGTGCGTCCTCCGCGAAGCGGACCGACCATGCGCCAGTGCAGATTGCTGTATAGGCTTTCAGGAACTTGTGACCAAACTTGAAGAGCGGAAAGGAAAACTGCGAAAAGCAGAGACAGACGAAGAGCGAGATGGAATCGTTTCAACTGGTCCCCCTCAGATCCCTCACGAAACTACATAGGATAAATCAAAAGCTGGAGATGGGAGACTCATAGTCTGGGATATTTGGTCCAACCGCTCAAATTTGTTTGGTGAGTACTGTTGGCGCATATATGATGGCGAAGTTTTTGCTGGCATAAAAATGAATCTCATCCGTTTATTCGGGAGTTGCCGCCGCAAGCGGTTTGCTTCTGCTCTCTTTTTTCTCTTCGCGATTTGTGCGAGTGTTCCTACCCAAGCGCAGGCCGCACCAGGGAAGGATGCAAAGGGGCTCAAACCCATTCTCGACTACATCTCGTCTGGCTGGGATACGCTGACACGCTCGATGAGCGACTGCAAGAGCATTGTTGACCCGAAGATTACGGCGCAATCGGTGCTCTATCTGCCCAGGGAAATGCCGGAACCTGCTTCCGTGCAGGCGCTGAGCAAGAACTGCAACGTTCGCGTCGAGCATTTGCCGGCGGAAATCCATCGATTGGGTGAGATCTCCACCAGCAACATCGATCCGCCGGGACTGCTCTATCTTCCGAACAAGTACGTTGTGCCGGGCGGGCGCTTCAATGAAATGTACGGCTGGGACAGCTATTTCATCGTCCGCGGCCTGCTGCAGTCGGGACGGGTACAACTGGCTCGCGGCATGGTCGATAACTTCTTTTTCGAGATCGAGCACTACGGAGCCATGCTCAACGCCAATCGGACGTACTACCTGACGCGTTCGCAGCCTCCGTTCCTGAGTTCGATGTTCGTCGATGTGTATGAAGCGACCCGGAAGCAGCCCGGCGCCAAAGAAGAAAAGGCATGGCTGGAGCAAGCCTATGCAGATTTGAGCAAAGACCACGAGATGTGGACGCACGACCCGCATCTTGCCGGTAATACGGGATTGTCGCGCTACTACGACTTTGGAGACGGGCCACCTCCCGAGGCTGTGAAAGATGAGACTGGCTTCTACCGTAAAGTCGCGCAGTACTTCTTCTTGCATCCCGAGCAGGCGGATCATTACCTGGTGGAGGCTCAGCCCGGAGCGGAACAGTCAGTTGCTGGCTCGTCCTATACGTTGCAGGTGTGCGATGCCGCGACGACAATGGAGCGTGCAGAGTGCGAGCCACGCAGGCAATTCAAGTTGAGTAAAGACTATTACAAAGGCGACCGCTCGATGCGGGAGTCCGGATTCGACGTCAGCTTCCGTTTCGGAGCGTTCGGTTCGGCGACGCATCATTACGCCCCGGTGTGCCTCAACACCCTGCTGTACAAGACGGAAAAAGATTTGGAGCAGATCAGCCACTGGCTCGGGCGGGTCGACGATGCGGAACGCTGGAGCAAGCGCGCCGAGGAACGCAAGAAACTGATCACGAAGTATCTGTGGAATCAGGATCAGGGACTCTTCTTCGACTTCAACTTCGTGACGAAGGAGATGTCGGACTACAAGTATGCCAGCACGTTTTATCCGCTATGGGCCGGGCTGGCTTCCCCGGAGCAGGCCAAGGCAGTCGCAAGTAATCTGAAGGCGTTCGAGCAGCCGGGCGGGCTTCCCATGAGTACGGTAGAGAGCGGCGCGCAGTGGGATCTGCCTTACGGCTGGGGAAATATCGAGATGCTTGCTATCGAAGGGTTGCGGCGTTACGGGGACAGCGCCGATGCCGACAGAGTCTCGTACGATTTTCTGTCGAACGTCGCCGAGAATTTCCGCCGCGACGGCGAGATCCGGGAAAAGTACAACGTCGTGACACGATCGTCCGAGGCGTACGCGGAACTCGGCTACCACATGAACGTGGTCGGCTTCGGCTGGACGAACGCGGCCTTTCTGGACCTGCTCCACGATCTAGCGAAACCAATGGCGGAGAAACTGGAACGGGAACAGAATCAGCCGTTCGCGACTCCGAAATAGAGGCTGTTATCGCTTTTTGTGCCGGGCGGTTGCTGCGTTGACCGGACCTGCCATCTATTCCTAAAATAAAAACCTTCGCTAGCATGCCGGTGAGCGATCGCGTGATCAATCAGACCATTTCGCACTATCGCATTACGGGGCAACTGGGCAGCGGCGGCATGGGCGTCGTCTATGAGGCGGAAGACCTCACGCTCGGGCGGAAGGTTGCGCTGAAATTCTTGCCGGCGCAATTATCGCGCGATCAGAATTCGCTCGAACGCTTTTTGCTGGAGGCGCGCACCGCTTCTGCATTGAACCATCCGAATATCTGCACAATCTACGCGGTCGAGAGCACGCCGGGAGAGAACGGCCAGAACCAGTCCTTTATAGCGATGGAGTTGCTCGAAGGTCAGAATCTCGCGCAAAAGCTTCATTCCGGCCCGCTGCCAGCCGACCGGTTGCTCGACATGGCCATCCAGCTCGCCGACGCACTCGATGCGGCCCACGCCAAGGGCATTATTCACCGCGACATCAAGCCGGCAAACATCTTTCTAAACCAGCGGGGCCAGGTCAAAGTACTGGATTTCGGGCTGGCGAAGATCGCGCGTCCCGAAATGGACATGGAAACGATTGGCAGCCCTGAGTCGCCAGCTCCGGCTAACCTCACGAGTCCGGGCGCGACCGTGGGCACAATTTCCTACATGTCTCCCGAACAGGCTCGCGGAGAGGAACTGGATATCCGCACTGACTTGTTCTCGCTCGGGATCGTGCTCTATCAGATGGCGACAGGGAAGATGCCCTTTGCGGGAGCGACCTCCGCAGTTGTGTTCCACGCGATTCTCCAACTTGATCCCGTCCCGGTCGTGCAGCTGAATCCATCTTTGCCGCCCAAGCTGCAGGAGATCATCGAAAAGCTGCTGGAAAAGGATCGCGATCTCCGCTATCAGTCGGCTGCCGACCTTCGCGGCGATCTGAAGCGGCTCAAGCGCGACACCGAATCGGGGCGACGAGCGGCGAGTGCAAGCTCGGCGCCTGCATCCAGTGCCTCTGATGGTCCCGCGGTGGATCAAGTCAGGCCGGCGGCGAGTGCGCCTGCGCGGATTGCGACATCCCGGTGGAGGGTTCGCCGATGGATGGTTGGGGTCATTGTCGCTGTGCTCCTTTTGATTGTGATTGGTGATCGAATTCGCGCGTTTATGGCGCATCGTGATCGAGTTCCCTTTTCAAATATCTCGATCAGCAAAGTCACCGACTCAGGAACTGCGGCGCTTGCGGCAATTTCGCCCGATGGGAAGTACATCCTCAGCATGATGCGCGAGAATGGGCTCGCCAGCTTGTGGTTGCGGAACGTGCCGACGAACAGCAATACCCAGGTGCAACCTGCTGCTGACGTGGTTTACGGCGGTCTGACTTTCTCGAACGACGGAAACTATTTCTATTTTGTGCGCAGCGATCCCGGCAACCCGAATCTCAGGTTCCTGTATCGGTCACCGCTTCTGGGAGGGCAAGCGCAGAAGCTTGTCAGTGACGTCGACTCCAACGTTACGTTCTCGCCCGATGGGAGCAAGTTCGCGTTCATTCGTTACGATAATCCGGTTGAAGGCCAGTACCAGCTCATCATTCGCTCGCTTGATAGCGGCGAAGAGCGTGTGCTGATCAGCGGTTCCAACAGCCGGCAGATCTACGCTCCGGCCTGGTCTCCCGACGGAAAGACGATCGTCTGCAATGCCGTTCACGTCGGCAAGTCTATTCAGAGCGTGATGGCGGTCGACGTAGGAAGTGCCACGAGCAAGGTGATCTTCGACGAGAATGTTCAAATCTTCGGCGGGCCGAAATGGTTGCCGGATGGCAGCGGCCTTGTGGGGTTTGAAGCGGATCAAGCCTGGAATTTCAGCCGCAATCAGATCGCAATGCTTTCTTATCCCAGCGCGAAACTATTTCCTATTACACGCGACACCAACAGTTATTCCGATCTGAGCGTAGCGGCCAGTGGGCGCGTACTTGCGGCGGTTCTGAGTGAGAGTCGATGGAACCTGTTCGTAGTAGCTACGAGTGCGCAGGCCTCATCCGCCCGGCAAGTCACGTCGACGGCGGGCGATACGAATTTCACGTGGACGCGCGACAATCAGATCATCGCCGACCAGGCAAACACATTGCATGCGATCGATCCTGCCACCGGCGCCAAGACGCCGTTCACCAGCGAAGAAGGAAGAGTCGGCGGCAATCCGGCCGAATGCGTCGACGGGCGCTACGTTGTGTTTGATCTGATTTTTCGCTCCGGCACCGGCGACCAGAATATCTGGCGGACTGATTCCTCCGGAGGCAACCTCAAGCAGCTTACGACAGGCAAACACGATGCTCATGCAGAATGTTCGCCCGACAACCGGTGGGTGTACTACATCGCCTACGGTGAGGAGGCGAAATTGGCACGCGTGCCGATTGATGGCGGAACTCCGCAAACGATTTCCGATCTTCCCATCAATGAACTATTTGACTTGTCTTCGGATGGCAAAGTTGCTGCCTTTGCCACGCTTGAGCATATCGGCGAGCATAAGGAGAAGCTGGCGCTGGTGTCCACAGAGTCGAGTCAGAATACGAAGACCGTCGATTTTGAGCGTCCTCGAATCGGAATTCTGCGCTTCAGCTTCGACGGCAAAGCGGTTGTCTATCCCACACGTGACCACGGGGTAGACAATTTGTGGCTACAGCCGGTAGACGGATCGAAAGGCCACTACCTCACCGATTTCAAATCCGAGCGTATCTACGATTTTCATTGGTCTTTTGATGGCAAACAACTCGCTTTGGTGCGCGGCCACAACGATTCTGACGTTGTGCTGATTCGTCATGTGCAGCAGTAGTAGTAGCCCACCCGTTGCAGATTAATCCTCTCAGAAACACTAAGGGCGGCCATTGCTGGCCGCCCTCATGCGGATTGTCACTTGCGAAGCGGTGTTTAGACGCCCTTGACGTTCTCTGCCTGCCAGCCCTTGGGGCCTTTGACCACGTCAAACTGCACTTGCTGACCTTCCTGGAGGCTGCGGAAGCCGCTGGCCTGAATGGCGGAGAAATGTACGAAAACATCCTCGCCGTTCTGGCGGCTGATAAAACCGTAGCCCTTGGCGTCGTTAAACCACTTCACTGTTCCTGTTTCCATGTTGTTGCACTGTTCCTTTTTCTTGATGTAGCGCTGAAACTTTCGGGATTCTTCTGCAGGCAGGTCACACGCTGGGTTAAGCGGAGATGCATGTACTGCGAAGGAACTCTAAAGTCAAACGCAGCATTATTGTACGCGAAAGTGCACCGCAATAGCTACAGAATTCGTAGGATTGTCGCTTTAAGTAGCTGATTATAAAGTGCTTGCGATCTCTGTGGTGTCGCGGAGCAGGGCGCCTCGATATCCGTATGTTACGACCACCAGCTAGGTGAACTGCTAGTGGTTGGGGTGGACTCGCGGTGATGTACCTGTCAGCCTCCGCACGCTCGCTTTGCTCGTAGGGACGGACGAAGGCGTCCGCCGCTACACGTTCCGTGCTTAAAGTTGCGCTTGGCTTCGCCTTCGCGGGACAGCCGAGGGCGGACTGTCCCTACGTGACGTGGCTCTTCTTAGGCGGCTGGATGGATTTGCCACTTTCCGGCGAAACAATCATCATAGAAACAAATGCGTTCCAGATTATTTGTATTCGCAATTCTGCTGACGGCGAGCGCCGGCTGGGCTGGCATTGTTGACAGCGTCCGTTTCGCCCTGGCACAGAACAACTTTGCAGGTGCCGAAGCGCAACTCAATTCCTACCGTAATCAGCGAGGTGCAGACCCGGAATACCTGGAAGCGTATTCCTGGCTGGGACGTGCTGCGCTCGACCAGGGACAATACGAGCAGGCGGCATCGTACGCAAAAGAGACTAAGACTCTGGCGCTTGAGCAGCTGAAGCAGCGTTCGCTGGATGCAGAGCCTCATTTGCCATTGGCGCTCGGGGCTGCGCTCGAGGTGCAGTCGCAGGTTTTAGCGGCCCGGGGGCAGAAGGCGCAGGCGGTCGCGCTGCTGGAGTCGGCGATGCGTACGTATGGCAATACGTCGATTCACGATCGAATTCAGAAGAATCTGAATCTGCTGTCGTTTCAGGGGAAAATCGCGCCGGCGTTGAAATCGGATCAATTTCTAGGAGCGCCGCTGCCGGCGGCTTCACTCAAAGGATCTCCTGTGCTTCTGTTTTTCTGGGCGCACTGGTGCTCGGACTGCAAAGCTGAGGCGCCGATTATCACGCAGTTGCGGTCGGAGTATGCGGGCAAGGGATTGAAAGTGATCGGGCCGACGCGCTTCTACGGCTACACGGCGCAGGTTGAGCACGCTTCGCCGAGTGACGAAGTTCGATATATCGATGCGGTGCGGCATCGGTTCTATAGCGGTCTGTTGGATATGCCGGTGCCCATCAGCAAATCAAACTTCGAGGCCTATGGAGCTTCGACGACGCCGACGCTGGTGTTGCTGGATCGGGCGGGGAAAGTCGCCTGGTACCATCCCGGGGCAGTGCCGTACGGAGAGTTAAGGCAGGAGATTGAGAAGGTAATCAGTAGATAGATCAGCTCAAGATCCCATTCAAAGTCTGTTGTCCTGAGAAACGCGCCTTTTGCGTTTCGAAGGATCCCTGCAATTCAGACGCTTACGGCAAAATACACAGGTCCGTCGCTAGCGCTCAGGATGACAAACTCTATCTACCGCGGCTTAATCTCGGCTAACCGCCCCGTCTTAACGTTGTAGACAAATCCGCGCACGGGGATGTGCTTGGGGATCCAAGGATGCGATTTCACGCGGTGGATCTGCTGGCGCACGTTTTCTTCTAGATCATCGAATGCGTAGAAGTGCGCGGGTTCGCTGGCCACGGTGCCCATCTTCTCGGCGAGTTTCGAGCGCAACTCGTATTCCTGCACTTTCAACAGGCCGCAATCGGTGTGGTTGATGATGATGAACTCCTGGGTGTCGAGCAGGTGATGGGAGACGATGAGCGAGCGCAGCGCGTCTTCGGTGGCGATGCCGCCGGCGTTGCGGATCATGTGTGCGTCGCCAGGCTTCAGTCCCAGACAATGTTCGAACAGGATGCGGGAGTCCATGCAGGCGAGCACCGCGACGTGACGCTTGGGGCGGACGGAGAGTTCTCCCAGCTTGAAGTTGCGCGCGAATTCTTCGTTGGCTCTTAAGAGTTCATCTGCTACCGACAAGTCTTTGCTCCTGGCGAAATCAATCCCCACTTCTCCCAAACCCCAGGAGAAGTGCGGCACCCGAAATATTGGTGCCCAGCCTTTTGGTGGTCGTCATAGTTTACCCGTTACAATCGGCGCGTGAACCTGGATGACACGATTGTCGCCATCGCGACGCCCGCGGGGCGCGGAGGGATTGGAGTGGTGCGGATTGCTGGGCCTGAGGCGCGGAGGATTGCTGAGCCGATGCTGCGGTTGAAGCACGAATTGGAACCGGGGAAGGCGGTGTTCGGAGAATACGTCGAGCCTTCAAGTGAAGTCAAAAACCCCACCCAGTCGCAAAGAGACGCGACAAGAGTGGGGCACCCGACAGCCGAGCTTCGCTCGGCTGGGACGGACGAGGCGTCCGTCTCTACACAATCTGGGCGGATCGACGAGGTTGTGGTTACCTTCTTTGGCAAACCGCATTCCTACACTACCGACGATGTCATTGAGATTTCGGCGCATGGGTCACCTGTCGTGCTGGGGCACATTGTCGAGATGTGTGCGGCGGCGGGTGCGCGGCTGGCTGAGCCGGGGGAATTTACGATGCGGGCGTTTCTCAACGGGCGCATCGATCTCACTCAGGCCGAGGCGGTGCGGGATCTGATCGAAGCGCAGACTTTGTATCAGGCGAAGGTGGCGGCGCAGCAAGTGGACGGATCTCTGTCACGACGTCTGCAGCCGATCAAGCAGAAACTCGTTGATTTGATTGCGGTGCTCGAAGCTGGGATCGATTTCGCGGAAGACGATGTTTCCGTGATGGCGGACCAGAAGATTCTCGAGCACGTAGCTGCCGTACGGAAGCCGATGGAAGGATTGAGCGCCAGCTTTGCGTACGGAAAGATCGTCCATGAAGGGTTGACGCTGGCGATTGTCGGCAGGCCGAATGTGGGGAAGTCTTCGCTGTTCAACCGGCTGGTGGAGCGCGAACGGGCCATCGTGACGGCGACTCCGGGGACGACGCGGGATTTGATCACCGAGACGGTTGCGATCGATGGTATCCCGGTCCGGTTGGTCGACACCGCTGGGATTCGTCATGCGCTCGATGAGGCGGAGTCGATCGGGATCCGCAAATCGATGGAGGCGCTGGCCGATGCGGACCTGGTGCTCGTGGTAGTCGATGCTTCGCAACCAGATTCGAAAGAAGACGACGACTTGATCGAGCAGGCGGTGAAGCGATCCGCAATCATTGTGGGGAACAAGGCGGATCTGGGTATTGGGGATCAAGGCAGCGTTCGCGCGCATCCGGCACCCCGCCTGATGACTTCGGCGGTCACGGGCGAGGGAATTGCAGAACTGCGGACCGAGATTCTGAAACATGTTGGCGGAAACACTGGCATGCAAGAGGCTGGATTTCTGACGAATGTCCGACATTCAGGGTTGATCAAGGACTCTCTTTCGGCGTTGGGAGCAGCGCAAACGGCGGTGATGAACCAGGTCCCGCACGAGATGCTTCTGCTGGATCTTTACAATGCCCTGCGGCCGCTGGATGCGATCACGGGCGCGACGACAACCGATGATATTCTGAACTTGATCTTCAGCACATTCTGCATTGGCAAGTAGGAGTAGTCTTTCTGCATATGAGAATCGTTCATCGGTTGGTCGTTTCGGCGGTCCTGTGCGCGGCGAGCGTAGCGTTGGTGTCAGCGCAGACTGCGGCGCCTAAACCGAACGGCGTGGTGTTGCGAAAACCGTTCACGCTCAAACTCAAGGTAGATAAAGATCACTACTACGAGGAGCGCTATGAGCGGCGGATCCCCTATGTTTCCGAGAACGAGGTCTATTTATTCCTGAACGACAAATTCGGAGTGAATATCACCGTCCGAAACGATCGGATCATGAGTGTGAGGTATCAGCCCGACCCCGCGAAGGCGGACGTGTGGTTTAAATTTGAGCAACCCCCAGAACTGCCGGGCGGTGTGGGCATGACGCTGGCCATCGAGAACAAGATGAAGCACGGGCTAAGCATGGAAGGGTTGATGAGCGTGCCCAGCAAGAAGGAAGTGCTGAAGACGAGCATCCTGCCTGTCAAAGCGGGAAAGAATGGACTCGAGACCTGGCCGCACGCCATTTCGCAGCTGGTACTGGGCAACCTGCAACTCACAAAGGATTCCGCCGACGAGCCGAAGAAGTAAATTTCCTGCCCCTACTTTGACAGCGCGGCGAGTGCGCTGCGAAACAGCGCGTCGAACGAGCCGCCTTTGCCACCTTTCACGCTGAGTTCGAGCGCTTTTTCTGCGGCGGCACGCTGATATCCAAGATTGACCAGGGCAGAGAGAACGTCCTCTTCGACCGCGCTCACCGGCGGTGCCGTGGTGATGGTTGTTGGCGCGGCTTGCGGCAACTTGTCGCGCAGTTCGAGCACCATGCGCTCGGCGGTCTTCTTGCCGATACCCGGAATGCGCGTCAGACGCGCCACGTCGTTGCCGCGGATTGCACCTACCATTTCGTCGGCAGCCATGCCGCTGAGGATGGTGATCGCGAGTTTGGGGCCGATCCCGCTGACCGTGAGCAGTTTCTCGAAGAGCACCTTTTCCGAGGGACGAAGAAATCCGTAAAGCGCGAGCGCATCTTCGCGGACATGGGTGTGGATGTGCAGCGCCACGTCGGAGCCCGGCGCTGGCAAATCAGAAAACGTAGGCACGCTGATGGTGACGTCATAGCCGACGCCCGCGGCCTCGACGATCGCCTGGTTGGGATGCTTAGCCAGAAGTTTTCCGCGCAAGTGGGCAATCATGGGCACGGCTATTGTAGCGGGTGACGCTGGTGTTGGGTCTTGGGTGTCAGGTCTGGTTCGGACGAGTTCGAGACCGCGCCTTTGATTTGTGCTCTAATTCTGGCTATGAAACCGCGGTTTGTTGTGCTTCGTTTCGCGTGTTGTGCCGCGATCCTCCTGACATTTTGGTGCGTTGCTCTGGGTCAGCAATCGTCTTCTTCTGAAGAGCCAAAGGCCTCGACGAGTACCACGGCGCCGGACTTCTCGAATGCTCGGAAGCTCGTGCAGCAGGGGAAGATTGACGAGGGGATTGCGGAGCTGCAGGCCATAGAAACGCGCGATCCCTCAGCAAAGGGCGTCTCATTCGAGATTGGCACAGCCTATTACAAGAAGAGCGATTATTCGAAGGCGATCGAGTACCTGAAGAAAGCCATCTCGTCGGATCCAGGCAACGACGAAGCGACGCAGCTTCTGGGTCTTTCGTATTACCTCAACGGACATCCTGCGGAGGCCATTCCGCTCCTGGAGCGCGTGCAGGGATGGTATTCGCGCGCGAATGTGGACGCGGCATATATTCTGGGCGTCTCTTATATCCAGCTGAAAAATTACGATCAGGCGCGCAGGTCTTTCGGCAAGATGTTCGACGTACCCGGCGATTCAGCAGCAGCGTACCTGTTTACCGCCCGAATGCTGTTTCGCCAGGATTACGACCCAATCGCCGAAGAATATGCGCGGAAGGCGGCGGCACTCGATCCGAGATTGCCACTGGTTCATCTTCTCCTGGGCGAACTTTACATCTATAAATCGCGAATCCCGGAAGCGATTGCGGAACTTCAGAAAGAACTTGCCATCAGTCCGGCTAACGCAGCAACCTACTACAAGCTGGCCGATGCGTATTCGCGGGTGCAGAAATACGACGAAGCGGAGCGGCTCTTACAGCGCTCGATCTGGCTCGACGCCACGACCACTGGGCCCTTCATCCTTATGGGCAAAGTGCTGGAGAAGAAAGGCGAGTTCGAGCTCGCCATTCGGTCATTGCAACGGGCCGCGTCGATGGACCCGAATAATCCGACGACGCATCATCTGCTGGGGCAGGCTTACCGCGACATGGGAAGGAAAGAAGAGGCCGAGCGCGAACTTCAGCTGGCGGAGCAGTTGCAGAGCCGGGGCAATAACTAAAGCGCGGCCGCCTGTTCGCGGCGACGGGCCTGGATCTCGATATAAACATTTACCAACGAAACAGCGGCCGGGGTGACACCGGGAATGCGCGACGCCTGGCCGATGGTGCGGGGTCGGACCTTCGTCAGTTTCTCCTGCATCTCGCGCGATAAGCCACTGACGGAGCGATAGTCGAACCATTCGGGGATGGAGTGCTGCTCGGACTTCTTCAGGCGCTCCATGGCGCGTTGCTGCTGCAACAGGTAGCCTTCGTACTTGATTTCGGTTTCCACAGATTTCAGCTCGTTGCGGGCTTCGGAAGAAAGCTTCACCACAGGGGTCACAGAGGAAGTTCGGGCGAAGAAGTCCCCCGCCAGCCCGCTCAGAATCGGAACCAAATGCTCTACCGTGACTTCGGGACGCTTCAAGATTTGAGCCAGCGTTTGGCCTATTGCAGAGGAAAAGCCTGCCGAGCTTTGCTCGGCCGGACAGCCCGGGGCGGCTGTCCCCACATGAGTGTGGCTGGGCTTCTGCTTTTCCATCGATTCCAGCATTTCCGGGGTTAAGCGTGTTCCCTCCAGCAGTTTCTTTATCTGACTCAGTCGTTCTTGCTTCGCTTGAAAATCGGCCCACGCTTCGTCCGAGATCAATCCTACCCGGCGGCCATGGGGAGTTAGGCGGCGGTCGGCGTTGTCGATGCGTAGGTGCAGGCGGAACTCGGCGCGCGACGTGAACATGCGATAGGGCTCGTTGGTGCCTTTCGAAATGAGGTCGTCGATCAGGATCGCAGTGTAGGCTTCCGTGCGGTCGAGAATCAGCGGTGGCTGCTGCTTGACCTGTAGCGCCGCATTGATTCCGGCCATCAAGCCCTGGCAGGCCGCCTCTTCGTAGCCGGATGTGCCGTTGATCTGGCCGCCGAGAAACAATCCGGCAATCTTTCGCGTCTCGAGAATACGCTCGAGTTCTGTGGGGTCGATCGAGTCGTACTCGATGGCGTAGCCCGGACGCAGCATCTCGGCGTTTTCCAGCCCTGGAATCGATTTGAGAATCGCAAGCTGTACTTCTACGGGCAGAGACGTGCTCATGCCGTTCACGTAAATCTCGTACGTGTTCAGGCCTTCCGGTTCAAGGAAGAGCTGGTGCATTTCCTTGTCGGGGAACTTCACAATTTTGTCTTCGATCGACGGGCAATAGCGTGGGCCGATTGATTGAATCTGCCCGCTGTACATGGGCGAGCGGTGGACGTTCTCGCGAATGATGCGGTGGGTCTCAGCCGTGGTCCACGCGATGTAGCAAGGCACCTGCGAGTCGTGGTGCGCGACGCGTCTGGTGCGGAAGCTGAACGGAGTGGGATCTTCGTCGCCAGGTTGCTTGGCGAAACGAGACCAGTCGATGGTGCGTCCATCCAGTCGCGGAGGAGTGCCGGTCTTGAGGCGACATCCGCGGAGTCCGAGTTTCTTGAGGGCTTCGCCGAGTAAAACTGCTGGCGGTTCACCCGAACGTCCTGCGGGATACTGTTGCTCTCCGCAGTGAATGAGGCCGTTGAGGAAGGTGCCGGTGGTGATGATGACGGCTTGGGCGCCGACGGTGCGGCCGTCGCGAAGCTTGATGCCTAGAACGCGGCGACGGCCATCCGCAGCCGTCGAGCTTCGCTCGACCGGACGGCCGAGGGTGGCCGTCCCCACATGAGCAGCGTCGCTCTCAGGCTGAGAGCTGAAAGCTGAGAGCTGAAAGCTTTCGATGATCAGGTCTGCGACTTCGGCCTGCTTGATCTTGAGATTCGGTTGCGATTCCAGCACCTCGCGCATCTTGAGGCGGTAGGCTTGCTTATCGCACTGGGCGCGGGGTGACCATACGGCGGGGCCGCGAGAGGTATTCAGCAAGCGGAACTGGATGCCAACCGCGTCGGTGATTTCGCCCATGATGCCGCCGAGGGCATCGACCTCGCGGACCAGATGGCCCTTGGCAATTCCGCCGACGGCTGGGTTGCACGACATCTGGGCGATCAGGTCGAGATTCAGGGTGTAGAGCGCGGTCTTGAGGCCCATGCGAGCGGAGGCCACGGCGGCCTCACAGCCGGCGTGGCCGGCGCCGACGACGACTACATCGAATTGTTCCGTGAACTGCATTCGGGAGCGTGGGTAGAACCCCAAGTGAGTCTGCTTTCATTCTAGCAACTTGAACAAACGGGTGACCCGGATCACTTGCCGACAGGCCCTGCTGCCCTTATATTGGGCTGTCCCACCATCCTTAGGAGAATTATGAATACCACGGAATTTTTCCAGCAGCTGGACTCTTGTATCTCCAAATATGATTTGCTCTGCCATCCGTTTTACAAGGCGTGGTCGGCGGGGCACTTGACTCGCGAGGATTTGCGCGAGTATGCGCAGGATTACTATCACCACGTGGAAGCCTTTCCTTCTTACCTCGCGGCTCTGGGAATGCGACTGGAGGATGGCGAACCGCGCCGCGCCGTTTTGGCAAACATGTGCGATGAGAAGGGAGTCCAGGAGCGGAAGGGATCGAATGGAATTCCGCACGCTGATCTGTGGCTGGACTTCGCCGAGGGGATGGGGTCATCGCGCAATCTCGAATGGCACAGCCCCGTGCCGGAGATCCGGCAGTTGATCCACTATTTCCACTGGGTCGCCAGCGAAGGACTGCCCGAAGAGGCGCTGGCTGCGTTCTATGCTTACGAGTCGCAAGTTCCCCGGATTGCGGCGGAAAAAGAGCAGCGCTTGCGTGAAATGTACGGGGCCGACGATAAGACTTGTGGTTATTTCGCGTTGCACGCGGAGGCCGACGTGCATCACGCGCGTGTATGGCGCGGGTTGCTCGAAAAGCGGGTTGCGGCACATCCGGAAGCCGCTGATGCAGCGTTGGATGCGGCGGAAAATGCCGCTCGCGCGTTATGGCAGGCGCTGGACGGGATCAATTCGCGGCGCAATGCGATAACAGCTGCATAGCCGGCGAGGGAAACTGGGTTCGGGCCAATGATTCTGTAAAATCATTGGCTCATTTCTTTTGGGAGAGAAACGATTGGCGAAAGAGATCCCGCTCGGGGTTCGCGGAGAAGCTGCCGAAACCGTTGCGTTTGAGAACACTCTGACTTCGCACCATCCGGAACTACCGCCGGTCTATTCCACGCCGGACATGATTCGGCTGATGGAGACGGCCGCGTTTCACGCTTTGCAACCCTACTGCGAGGGCGATGAGATTACAGTTGGAACTTCGGTCCATATCGTGCATCGAGCCGCAAGCGGCGTCGGGGCCCGGATCAAAGCCGAGGCGGTGCTCGAATCATTCGATGGACGCTTCTACACCCTGCGCGTTACCGCCCACGACGATGTGCAGGAGATTGGGCGCGGAATGGTGGGCCGCGCTGTGGTCAGCATCGGAAAGTTTCTGGAAAAGATGAAGAGCAGCGGCCGGTGAAAGCATCCAATCCCGGATATGCCGGATCCTGAACAGAAGAAGAAGGCAGAAACATTCCGGGCAATGCACACAGGTGCGGGTGCTGTGCTGCTGCCGAATGTCTGGGACGTAGCCAGTGCCCGCATCATCGAAGAAGCCGGGTTCCAAGCGATTGCGACCACCAGTGCGGGCATCGCGTTTGCGCAGGGATTCCCTGACGGTCAGAAGATTCCCGCCGACCAGATGATCACTGCTGTCGCACACATCACGTCCGCCGTGCGGGTGCCTGTAACAGCAGACGTCGAAGCAGGATATGGCCAGCGACCGGAAGATGCCGCCCGGACTTCGCGCAACGTGATTGATGCCGGCGCTGTGGGTATGAATTTCGAGGATGCGACCGGCGATAGCGATCATCCTTTGACGGAGTTGACTCTGCAGCTGGAAAGAATCCGGGCTATCCGGGAGACTGCGAACGAACTCAGAGTGCCAATTGTGCTCAACGCCCGCACTGACGTCTACCTTTTGCGGATTGGCGACCCGAGCCGGCGCTACGACGAGGCGGTGCGCCGTCTTAGCGCATTTCGGGACGCGGGCGCGGACTGCGTTTTTGTTCCCGGAGTTCGCGATGCGGATACGATCGGACGTTTCGTTACCGATCTGAAGTGTCCTGTGAACATACTCGGCGTGCCCGGTTCGCCTCCTGTTCCTGAGTTGGTCAAGCTGGGAGTGAAACGAATCAGCCTGGGCTCGGGTCCGATGCGGTCGTCGCTGGGATTCCTGCGTAAGCTTGCCGAAGAGGTCAAGACATCTGGCACGTACAAGCTCATGGAAGGCGCGCCGTCGCATGCGGAAATGAACAAGCTGATTGGGTAGACTGCGCGCTCCCTCAGGGGCTAAAGCCCCCATTTTTGCTGGGCCTCAGTGGCACGACTGAAGTCGTGCCCTACCCAAAACGATTTTCGTACCGCGCTCCAGGCGATTTTCGTGTTCGACCCGAACACTGCGAGACAAATTTCTGAAGACTCCCACCCTCATCGGCGTTATCTCTGACACGCACGGGCTACTTCGACCGGAAGCTGTCGGGGCGCTGCGTGGATCCGAGCACATCATTCACGCTGGCGATGTGGGCGCACCCGAAATTCTCGACGAACTCAGGGCAATAGCACCAGTCACCGCGATCCGCGGAAACATCGACAAAGGAGCGTGGGCACGCAGATTGCGGGAGACTGAAGTGGTAGAGGTCGGCGGTATTTCTATCTACGTCCTGCACGATCTGGCGCAGCTTGATCTAAAGCCGGGGGCGGCTGGATTCAGAGTCGTGATCTATGGGCACAGTCATGTTCCGAAGCAGGAGACGCGCGACGAAGTGCTCTATTTCAATCCCGGCAGTGCCGGGCCGAGGCGATTCAAGCTTCCAGTTACCATAGGGAGGCTCACCCTGGAGGGTGGAACCGTCCGCGCGGAAATGGTGAAGATATTGGATTGAGGACTTCAGATGTGCAGCTGACCGGCGAATTTTCGGGGACGTCACAGTTGCTACAATCGCAACCGATGGCCAGCCAGCCTCGCACTGAAGACTCTGCACACACAATTCTGGCAAACCAGGGCTGGCTCAGCGACCTGAACTCATCTTTCCGGAAACATGCTGATTTAGTGGCTGCATTGCTTGTATTGATCGGCTTCCTGTGGCGGCTCTGGCAGGCGCGGGCAACGTTCTTGAATACCGACGAGGCTTGGCACTTCGCGGTCGCGAACCAGAGTTCCCTGGCGGTGGCGTATCGGGCTAGTCTCACACTGGCGCATCCTCCGCTTCTAGTTTTCATTCTCTATTTCTGCAAAGGCCTAGGGACGTCCGATCTAATGCTTCGCTTTCCGGGCGTGCTCGCGGGAACCGTTTTCTGCTGGGTTTTTTACAAATGGCTGGTGCGAGTGGCCGGTCCTACGAACGCGCTGGTGGGCCTCGTGCTCGTATGTTTTCTGCCCCCGATGATCGTGCTGTCGGCAGAGTTGCGGCAATACAGCTTGATGCTGATGTTCGCGGCCGCGGCGGCGTATTTTTTCGAAGTGGCGGTGGCGGAGAATTCGGTGACAGCGATGAGCCTCTCTTGCGCGAGCCTATATCTCGCGATGCTTTCGCACTATTCGGCCTTTTTGTTCGCCACGGCTCTGGGGATTTACGCCATCGCGCGCATGTGGACGCAGAGCCCCCGCATCACCGTGGTTGGTTCGTGGGTTGTGGGGCAGGCTGTCGGACTGGGAATTGTAGGGGCGCTCTATTCGACTCATATTTCGAAGCTGAGTGCGGTTTATCCGGTGGCGCAACCCCTACAGCGGTTCGGTGACTTCTATCTTTCCGACTGGTATTTCCATGCGGGGCGCGACCGGCTCTTGCCTCTTCTCTATCGTGGGACATTCGGGGTGTTTCGTTTCATCTTCGGCCAGACGGGCATCGGACAGGTCGCAGCGGTCCTGTTCCTGGCGGGGGTCCTGATTTTGTTGTTTTCGAAGCAGAGAAGCTCCGAAGAGATCTCGCCACGCCTGGTCGCACTTTTGCTGGCAATGCCATTCGCGGTGAATTGGATTGCGGTAGTGGCAGGGTTATATCCCTACGGGCGAACGCGACAATGTATGTTTCTGGCGCTGTTCGCACTCCCAGGAGTGGCTGTCGCGTTGGCCAGGATGGCCGGGAATTCGATGGTTCCGGCGTGCGGATTGGCATTACTGATGGTGATCGGTTGTCACGCGTTGGGCACGCTGCAAGGCCGCGACCTGCTTCCTCTTACTGAGCAGCGCCACGAGCACATGGATGAACTGGTGCAATTTGCTCGTAGCAATATCGGGCCCAACGACCTCATCTATACAGATCAGGCGACGAGCTACCAGTTGCGGCACTATCTGTGTAATCACAAGCCCGTCAGCGTCGATGTTTCGCGCGAAGGATTCGAGAGTTTTCGCTGCGAAGGACTGCACGTCGTATTCAGCGGGCCTAACGTTGGTGCACTGACGGCACAGGGCGTGGACGCGCGCTGGCACGACTCCGACGATCGGCTCGACCTGAGTCCGAGCAGTGAACATGTTTGGGTGGTCCAGGGTGGATGGGCGAGCGGACTCGGGGAGGAATTGCAACATCTGCCGTGGTTCACGAAGATCGACGTTCATTCCTTCGGACGATATCTCGAGATCTTCAGACTGCCACTGCGACTGCCTCGCCCGGCGCAAGGGTAGAATTGTCCGTTCATGGCTCTCGAATTTTCGATTCAAAAGACAAACGTCAAGGGGCGCAGAGGGCGACTTCTCACGCCGCATGCCGTGATCGAAACGCCCGTATTCATGCCGGTGGGCACGGTTGCGTCCGTCAAAGGCGTGCCGCAGGAGACCTTGGAGGAACTCGGTGCGCAGATCATCCTGGGGAATACCTATCACCTTTACCTGCGGCCGGGTATCGAGATAGTGCGGCGGATGGGCGGGCTGCACGGGTTCATGTCGTGGAACCGGGCGATTCTTACCGATTCAGGCGGATTCCAAGTTTTCAGTCTCAGCGAGTTGCGGAAGCTTACAGAAGACGGAGTCACGTTCCGCTCGCACCTGGATGGTTCCTCACACTTCTTTAGCCCGGAGAGCGCGATGGAGGCGCAGATCGGGCTGGGGGCCGACATTATCATGGCGTTCGACGAATGCACGGAGTATCCAGCGGATGCGAGCCGTGCGCGAGCCTCTATGGAATTGACGGCTCGATGGGCTGCGCGGAGCAAGAAGTACTTTGAGGAGCATAAGAACGAAGTTCCGTGGGATCGTGTAGGGGCGGACGCCTTCGTCCGCCCCGCGGAGCGAAGCTCCGCGCTTGACGCTTTGGAAGCGACATCAAACTCGGAATGGTCCCATGCCGCCCAAGGCTCGGGGCTTCGCCCCTCGGGACGGACGAAGGCGTCCGTCCCTACATGTGCCGGGCAGACGCAATCTCTCTTCGGGATCGTGCAGGGCGGGATGGATCGGTCGCTGCGGAAGGAGTCTGCGGAGCGGACGATTGAGATTGGCTTTCCCGGCTATGCCATCGGTGGACTCAGTGTGGGCGAACCGCGGGAGCTTACCCGGGAGATTGTCGAGTCCACGCTCGAGCATCTTCCCAAGGACAAGCCGAGCTACCTGATGGGAGTCGGTACGCCCGAGGAGATCGTCGAATATGCGAACGTTGGCGTCGACATGATGGATTGCGTGCTGCCCACGCGAGCCGCCCGGCACGGGCTTTTGTTTACCTCCGAGGGCAAGGTTTCGATCAAGCAGGCGCGCTATGCGCAGGATCGAGGGCCGCTCGATCCCAACTGCGGGTGCAGCGTCTGTCGGCGTTATTCCAGGGCCTATTTACGGCATCTTTATGCATCCAATGAAGTGCTCGCGCAGGTCCTGAACACGATTCACAACTTGAGTTTCTACCTTGACACTATGCAGCGGGTGCGGCATTCTATCTCACTTGGGGAAGAGTACCGTTTTCTTTCTGGTGCTGGTCTCGGCCGGAACCTTGAACTTTAAGGAAAGACCTCCCCAGATCCAAGCCTGAGGCCGAGGAACCCGGCAGAAGTTGATCCAAACCCCGTGGTGAAATGACAACTCCGCGGCGCTAACAGGCGCAGGCGGTGTATCGTGTACATGCGGTTCGACTTAATTATGCCGTTATCCTTGATGCTGCAAGCCGGAGGCGGAGGGGCACTGGGTGGCATGGTGCTGTTTCTGCCGCTGGTGCTTCTGATCGTCTACATGTTCTATTCCCAGCAGCGCCGCCAGAAGAAGTGGCAGGGCATGCTGGATCAGCTGAAAACCGGAGACAAAGTCACCACCAGCGGCGGATTGCGCGGCACGATCATGGCGCTTAAAGATGACTCCGTCCATCTGCGGGTCCCCCCGAACAACATAGTGGTGGAAGTGACGAAGGCTTCGGTGACGCAGGTGACCACCACTGAGGAAGAAGTGAAAACGAAATAGGGATCAGGGATTACGGGCGAAGGGGCTAGTTGAAACTGACCCCTGACTCCTGACCCCTGACCCCTTGAACTGATTCATATGAACAAGAAACTTCTCTGGCAACTGTTATTCATCGTCGGCACCATGCTGGTCTTCCTGTTTGGAATCTTCGGTATTCCGAAGGGCTTTTCAGGCGAAGCGCTGCTGACGGCGCTGACCGACCACATCCACCTGGGGCTCGATCTGAAGGGCGGAACGCACCTGATCCTGCAGGTGCAGGTAAACGAAGCGGTCAATGTCGATGCGCAAAACGCTATCGAACTGCTGAAGGATCAGCTGCGCAGCCACAAGATCGATTACACCGATATCTCGCAACCAGATCCGCAGAACAACCCCGACCGCCTGGTGCTCAAGGGAGTGCCGCCGGCGGCTCGCAGCGATCTGCGCAGCATCGTGCTGGAGCGCCTCCCGGAATACGACATAACCGCGGGCGCTAGTGACACTTGGAATATGGCGATGAAGCCGTCGAACCTGACTGATTTGAAGAGTCGGGCGGTCCAACAGGCTATCGAGACGATCCGTAACCGTGTTGACGCGCTGGGTGTGAGCGAACCGACCATCCAGGAGCATGGGCTGGGACAGTATCAGATTCTGGTGCAACTGCCAGGCGTTGACGACATGACGCGCGTGCAGGAGATCATGCAAAACACCGCCATGCTTGAAATCAAGCAGGTGATGAGCGGACCTTATTCAAGCCAGGCGGCGGCCCTGCAAGCCAATAGCGGGGTTATCCCTCCTGACCAGTTGCTGCTGCCGGGCAATACACTGGGCGGCCGCGCAGAGGGCGAGCAGTGGTTTCTGGTGTCGCGTGTCTCGGCCATCAATGGTAAAGACTTGAAGCGGGCGGATCCGAGCACCGATCAGAACGGCCAGCCGGATGTGAACTTCCAGTTGACCCGGGATGGCGGACAGCGGTTCTTCAACTTTACTTCCGCGCATGTGAAGGACAGTCTGGGAGTTGTTCTCGACAATAAGGTCAGAGAAGTAGCCTCGATCAACGAACCGATCCGCGATCAAGTGCAGATCAGCGGCCACATGGATGCACAGGCCGCCAAGGATCTGGCCATGATTCTCAATTCCGGCGCACTACCGGCCAGCATTCACTATCTCGAAGAGCGGACTGTGGGCCCGTCGCTGGGTGCTGATTCGATTCGATCCGGTGTGCGGGCCGCAGTGATCGGCATGCTCGCGGTGCTGATCTTCATGCTCATCTACTATCGCGGAGCCGGCGTCAATGCTGATGTCGCGCTGATCATGAACCTGATCATCCTGCTCGGGTTCCTGGGATGGTCAACGATCGCAGGAGTCAACGTGGCGCTCACCTTGCCGGGGATTGCGGGAGTGATCTTGACGGTTGGCATGGGCGTGGATTCGAATGTGCTGATTTTCGAGCGTATCCGCGAAGAATTGCGGAATGGCAAGACGCCGCCCTCGGCGGTGGATCAAGGATTCAGCCATGCCTGGATCACCATCGTCGATACGCACGTTACGACGATCGTTTCGGCGGCGATTTTGTTCATCTTCGGAACCGGACCGGTGAAAGGGTTTGCGACCACGCTCACGTTCGGTTTGCTGGCGAACCTGTTTACCGCAGTTTTCGTGTCGCGCGTGATTTTTGATTGGGTGCTCAGCCGCAAGCAACGCGGAGAGGCGCTCAGCATTTAGGAATTGAGCGATTGAGTTATTGAGTCATCGGGTCATTGAGCGGTTGATAAAACTTTGGGTTTTTGGGGTTTTCAATCGCTCAATCACACAATCGCATAATCACTCAATCTGGATGATAAGGGGCTAGAACCGGTGGAGTTCTTTCATAACGTAAACATCGATTTTCTTGGGAAGAAGTGGTACTTCCTCGCCTTTTCGCTGGTCTTCAGTGTTGCGGGATTGCTTTCCATAGTGTTCTGGCACCACATCCCATGGGGCGTGGATTTTCGCGGCGGGACCCTGGTGTATGTGAGGTTCTCGCATACTCCGGACCTGGGACAGATCCGCACTCTGCTGGACCGTGCCGGTCTGCACAATCCCAAGATTCAGCCTTACGACCAGCCGTCTTTGAACGAAGTCCTCATCGACCTTGATATCCGCGAAACCAGCGAAAGGGATCTGAGTCTGGGCAGAACGAAGATCATCAACGCGCTGGAAACGAATGCTCCCGCGGGCAAAGACGACTTGAACAATGTCAGTTCTCTGAAGATCAAGAATTATCTGATGGACAAGGATCCGATGCATTTGGGCACGGACGCCGATGCAAAATACACGGCTCAAACCCAGGCGATCGTTGATTTTCGCGACAAGGTGCATGGGGGCGTGCTCAATTCCCTGGATCAGCTGAAGAGCGCTGCGGGAGTCGATCCTTCGGTAGCAGCATCGATTCCGGACGGTTTCTTCCTCTCGGATTTCGGTGTGCGAAACGTTGAGATCGTCGGACCCCAGGTCGGCGGCCAGTTACGGACTCAGGCCGGACTGGCGACCTTGTACTCCCTGCTGGGTATGCTGGTGTACCTAGGCTTCCGCTTCGAGTGGATTTACGGGATCGCGGCGGTGGTCACTGTTTTTCACGATACCCTGATCACCGTAGGAGCATTTTCTCTCACAAATACGGACATTTCCCTAACCGTCATCGCAGCGATCTTGACGCTGATTGGTTACTCCAATAACGACACGATCGTGGTATTTGACCGCATCCGGGAAAACATTAAACTCATGCGGCGCGAGAAGCTGTCGGATATCGTTAACCGGAGCATCAATCAGACCCTTAGCAGAACCATCTTGACAGCGGGCTTAACCTTTCTTACTGTACTTGCTCTCTTCTTATTCGGAGGCGAGGTGCTCCGGGGATTCAGCCTCGCCCTGGTCATTGGCATTTTAATCGGTACCTATTCGTCGATCGCGATTGCGGCTCCGATCCTGGTGGCCTATCAGGATTGGCGGGTTGAGAAGGGCAAGCGCCCTGTGGGCATGCCGGTTGCCAAGGCTAAGTAAGTTACCTGATGGCATCTTTGGAATCATTGGTTTACGCCTTCTTAAGTAGCATGAGAGGGTTTGCTCGGCGGCGCGCTTCGGTCAAATCCAGGCCTCTTGGCTGCGACTGCCAGATTCTGGGAGCAAAGGAGAAACAGTCGGTGTCAAAGTATTCGTAGGGGTCTGAGAAAGTTTGGGGAGAATTCCATGTTTGAAGACAGTCTTATCGAGTCGGGCGGCAAGCTGAAGACGGCGCGGGGATGGACGTCGATCGTCTCGTTCCTGATTCAGTTCATGATCATCGGCGTCATGGTACTGATCCCGCTGATTTTTACCGAAGCCCTGCCCAAGTCCATACAATTAGGATTCCTGGTGGCACCCCCGCCGCCTCCACCACCGCCACCGCCAGCTGCTGCGCCGGTCAAGATCGTAAAGGTCATCCAGACCGACATCGTCAACGGCCAACTGCGCACTCCGACCAAGATTCCACAAAAGGTTCAGATGATTAAGGAAGAAGAGGCACCGCCACCGGTCATGGCCGCGACGGGCGTCGTGGGCGGAGTTCCGGGTGGAGTACCGGGCGGGTCGATGGGCGGCGTGCTGGGTAGCATTGCCAGCGCGGGATCGAACGTTGCTATGCCAAAGGTCGCCACCCCGCAGCGCGTACGCGTGTCGTCGGGCGTTTCGCAGGGGCTGTTGGTCCGCCGGGTAAATCCGACGTACCCGCCGCTGGCGCGTCAGGCTCGTATTCAGGGAACGGTGATCCTGCAGGCGCAGATCAGCAAGACGGGCGACATCGAGAACCTGCAGTTGGTTAGCGGTCACCCGATGCTGGCTCCGGCCGCGATCGAGGCGGTGAAGCAGTGGAAGTACAAGCCTTACCTGCTGAACGGAGAGCCGGTTGAAGTTGACACGCAGGTGCAGGTGAACTTCACGCTGGCTGGCAGCTAGACTCGCCTGAGCAGTGGTTTTGAGAATTTGCTGGTAGATGTGTGTGTGTTAGCCCTCCCTTCCTGTCTGAAATATGGCGGCTGGGAAGGGCTTTTCCGAGAGCCTGGATTTCGCCAGTTCGTCATTGCTCTGGCTTCCGAGCTTTGCGGTTTGAGCCATACTGCTTGCCGGTCAAAATCCTAACCACCGGTTGGAACAGTAAAGCGCATCAAAGAGTCCAATAGAGTAGGAAGTTTCCGAGGAGGAAAAGCAACTCATGCTAGCAACTCACGTAGCAACCATGCTTCATCACGTTCCTGCCGCTGCCGCCTGGATTGTCCAGGAAGGTGGTGGCGCAATGGCGACCGATCCCCTTGGCCTGTGGAAGGCAATGGGCTGGGTTGCTCGCACCGTGGTTATCATCCTCTTCATCATGTCCGGTTGGTCTATCGGCGTGATGATCGATCGCTGGATGGCCTATAGCGCTGCCCGCAAGCAATCTCGTGCATTCGCCCCTGCCGTGGCAGGAGCCCTTCGCGATGGGCGCATCGACGAAGCCATCAAGGTTGCCGAGCGCAACAAGAAGAGCCACCTGGCCAAGGTTGTCACCGCCGGCCTGATGGAATTCAAGGCTCACCAGGACAGCCCGGGCGCAATCCCTGGCGAAACCATTGAAGCCTCGAAGCGCGCTCTGGAACGCACCGAGGCCATCGTTCACGCTGAACTGAAGCGCGGATTGGGCGGCCTCGCCACCATCGGTTCGACTGCCCCCTTCGTGGGACTGTTCGGAACGGTGATGGGCATTTTGAACGCCTTCATCGGCATCAACAACTCGAAGGCTACCGGTCTGGCGGCAGTCGCCGGCGGTATCGCCGAGGCGCTGGTCACGACGGCCATCGGTCTTCTCGTCGCTATTCCGGCAGTCATGATGTTCAACTATCTGACTGGCCGCGTCGAAGCCTTCGACGTCGAGATGGATAACTCGTCGAGCGAACTGATCGACTACTTCCTGAAGAAACGCGGCGACGTTCGCCGATAGGGAACTCGATCCGCTTTCCGCGTGAGTTGCTTGTCCGGCGCTGGAGCGATCTGGCGCCGGGCCTTCCCAACTTAGGTCCGGCTTGATTTAAGGTCCGCCGCGGAAGCACGGGAGATTTCAAGTATGGCGTTAGCAAAGAGAGACGAAGGATCGAAGGTCAGTTCAGAGATCAATGTCACGCCCATGGTGGACGTGATGCTGGTCCTGCTGATCATCTTCATGGTGGTCACGCCGATGTTGCAGAAAGGCATCAGCGTGGACATGGCCAAGGTGAACAACCCAGCCCCGATGCAGGACGCGGACAGGGAAGACGCATTACTGGTCTCGATCACGCGCGACGGCAATGTCTATTTCGGCAGCGAGAAGATTTCGGTGGATGGCCTGACAACAAAGGTCAAGGACCGCCTCGCCTCCAACTCCCAAAATAAACAAGTGTACGTCAAGGCCGACATGCGGGCGCGGTTTGGTTCAGTCGTGCAGGTGGTTGACGCTGTCCGGGCCGCTGGTGTCGACGACCTCGGCTTGCTTACGGATCAGAGGAAGACAACCCCAAGCGCCCCGCCAGCCCCGGCTGCGCAAGGGCAATAGAGGAGAGCGACCATGGGAATGAGTCTTGGTTCGAAGGGCGGACAGAGCGCGAACATCAACGTCACGCCTCTCATCGACGTGCTGCTGGTGTTGCTGATCATCTTCATGGTGATCTCGCCGGTGACGCCGAAAGGGCTGGATGCGCTGGTTCCGCAGCCCCCGCCGCCGAATGCGCCGAAGAACAATACGCCTGATCGCACCATCGTTGTGCAGTTGATCGATCGCGGCGCCGGACAGGATCCCGGGGTCAAAATCAACAACGAGGACGCGACCTGGGACAACCTCCAGGGGCGGCTCACCGATATTTACAAAGCTCGCGCAGAAAAGGTCATGTTCGTGAAGGGAGACGATGCTATTCCGTTTGCTAACGTCGCCAATGTGATTGACATCGCTCACGCGTCCGGCGTGGACAAGGTTGGCCTGATCACCGCGAAGATTGAAGCAGGCGGCTAGACTAGCCGCTGGGTACGGCCCGGAGTTGTGCGATTCTTACTCGGCCCGCGGCACGGAAGCCCTGCGCTTCCGTGCTGAGCAGGGGCCGCTTGTCAAACCGACGTCTCTGGGCCTAGGATGCTGTGGCGAGGGAGACCTATACCGCAATGAATAAATATCTCAAACTGCTGACGCTGGCGGCGGTGGCGCTGGCGTTTTTCTCTTCTGTGGGATGCGACAAGCTGAAAGCTCGCGACCAACTGAACAAAGGCGTGAAGGCTTACAAAGACAATCACTACGAGCAAGCCATCACTCATTTCCAGAATGCCGTTAATCTGGATCCCGCTCTAATCAATGCGCGGATGTATCTGGCCACCGCGTATGTGTCGCAGTTCATTCCGGGAATCGATTCACCGGAGAATTTGCGCACTGCACAGCAGGCGATCGACGAGTACCAGAAAGTGATCGACGCGAATCCTTCACGCGATCAGAAGGTGAATAGCGCGAAAGGCATCGCGTACCTGTACCTGAATGAGAAGAAGTGGGATGACGCCAAGAAGTATTATCGGATGGCGTCGGAACTTGATCCGAACGACGCCGAGCCTTATTACTCTGTGGGTGTGATTGACTGGTCGCAAAGCTACCAGCCTCGCATGGAAGAACGCGCCAAGCTGGGAATGAAGCCTGACGAGCACCTGAGTGCAAAGAACAAAGATCAGAAGAAGCTCTGCGAGGAACTGAAGACGAAGAATGGTCCTGCGATCCAGGAAGGCATCGATAGCCTGGATAAGGCCATTAAGCTTCGTGACGACTACGACGACGCCATGGCGTACATGAACCTGATGTACCGCGAGCGCGCCGACGTAGAATGCGACGACGAGGCTGCCCGCGCGGCAGATTTGAAGACCGCTGACGGCTGGGTAGATAAAGCGATGCAGGCCAAGCAGGCGCGAGCCGCGAAAGCCGCTGCAGCCCAGGGTGGTCAGGTTACGATGGACCAGCCGAAATAACCTCGACGACCGTAAGTTCAGCCTCCCGCTTTCGTGCGGGAGGCTTTTCTGTTTCTGCGCCCGTCATCGCCGGCTGTATAGGCGAATCTCGACCTTAGGAAATTGCCAGCGCTCCACTTTCGGGAGGGATTCCGGCAGAACCTGCGTGAGCATGATCGTTGTCGGATCGGGCTTTTCCGCCGGGCCGTTGTTCATCAGCATGAGCCACACCCGCGGATAGTCTTGCATAGTGGTGCGGACGAACTCCGGAGTTGGCTTACCCGTGAAGTCACGGTAGTCGAGCCCCGCCACGTGGTGAGGAAATAGAATCTCGGGACCAAGTTGGCCTCTGAACTCTGGGCTGGCGGTATTCGTCCCCGCGCGCAGAGAGCGAAAGAATTCATAGGGCACGCGGGTCTCGGCGATATGGAAGATGATGGCATCGCCGGGCTGCGTGTGATCCAGAATGAAGTCGGTCGCCGCTCCTGACGCGTCCCGCTCGTTGTCGAAATCGCGGCCATGGACGAAAGCGATCCCTTGCAAACCAAGCAGCAGGATTACGACAAGCACTGGGGGGAGTAACCAGCGGTTGAGCCGCGCCAGGCCAGCCGCTACAAGAATCAGCAAGGCGGGAAGGCAGAAGATCATGTAACGCGCCAGGAAGACAGGGCGCGCGAATGACAAGAGAATCGTCAACACGACCGGAAACAGCAGCCAGACGAGAAGGAACTGGCATCGCCATACTTGCCAGGATGGGTCTCGCTTCCAGAGATGTTTTCCTGCTGGAATAAGGGCCGCCACGAGTGCTGCGGTGTAAAGCAGAGCTAGAGCCCAGGTGCCGCCCGCCAAGTGCTTGAAAAATTCGAAGAGGTCTTGGACTCCCGGGCGTTGTATCCAACGGATCGGTCCGGCCCCGGTCTTGGCGACAAAGATCAACAACGGTAAAACCGTTATACCGATCATCTTCCAGGCTCGCCTTATATTCGCCAAGCGCACCTGGTCCCGTTCAGGCCTAGGAGTACGGGATATGACCATCCAGTGACCGACAATGAGCAGAATCGCGTAAAGATGGGCATAGACGGCCAGTACACTCGTGAGAATGTACCAACGCAATCGCCGGGCCTGAGAATTTGAGGTCGCAGATTGCGACCTCAAGTCCGGTGACACCCAGGCAATCAGAAATCCTGATGACAGCGTTGCCAACAGCATGAACATCGCATAGCTGCGGGCTTCCTGGGCGAAGCGAACACTGTAAGCATTAACCGCCAATAGGGCAGTCGCGATGAGGGCGACGCGACGGTCAAAGAGCTGTTTGGCGACCCAATAGATGGCCGGAAGCGTGGCCGCGGAAATTACTGCCGAAAGACTGCGGATAAAAAAGGGGCTCTGCCCGAAATGCAGCCAGACTCTCAGCAGGAAGTAATACAACGACATGTTGGCTTCGCGCCACCAGATCAGGCGCAGGAAGTTGTGCCAGTCGATCCGGGCGACCTCGACGCTGAAGGTCTCATCGAACCAGAAGGGTTTGCAGGTCAGGCATCGGAAGCGCAGCACGATGGCTGCCCCTAGCGCGACTAATAGGCTCAACCAGTGCGGCCAGCCTGCCGAGCGGGACTGCGATGGAGAAGTGCCTGCGCTTTCGTTCACAGCAGTGGGCTGCATGCCGGCGGGTGTTCGCTGTCGATGATACTACGCGGAAAGAGTTTCCACCCTGCGGCAAAAATCCTTTACCACGAAGTACACGAAGTTACACGAAGAAGATCGGGATTTCCTTCGTGCGCCTTCGTGTCCTTTGTGGTGAAGCCTTTCTTGCGCAGTTCCACTGCTGGGTATGATCGTCCAGTACAATGTTCGGTTTGACTGTCCGGGTGCGGCTTTCGAACTGAAGGGTTTTGATGTTCAAGAAGATTCTGATCGCGAACCGGGGGGAGATCGCGGTACGCGTGATTCGCGCCTGCCACGAGATGGGGATTGCCGCCGTCGCCGTTTACTCTGACGTCGACCGCGCCTCGCTGCATGTCCGAAAAGCCGATGAGGCTTACCCGATCGGTCCTGCCGCCGCCAGGGAATCGTACCTCAACATTCAGAAAATTATCGACGTTGCCAAGCGATCGGGTGCCGATGCCATCCATCCGGGCTACGGATTCCTCTCCGAGAATGCAAAGTTCGCGCGAGCTTGCGCGGACGCGGGAGTGAAGTTCATCGGCCCGACGGCGGCCGCAATGGACGCGATGGGCTCGAAAACGCGAGCGCGGCAGGCGATGGAGTTTGCCGGAGTTCCCGTCGTGCCCGGCACCTCCCGCGGACTGGAGTCGTTCGAGCAGGCCGAGCAGGTTGCCGCACACATCGGGTATCCAGTGATGCTGAAAGCCGCGGCTGGCGGGGGCGGAAAGGGCATGCGCCTGGTGCAAGCGCCCGCGGAACTCAGGTCGGCGCTGGAATCGGCGCGCAGTGAGGCGGAACGCTCCTTCGGTGACAACGAAGTCTATATCGAGAAGGCGATCGTCAATCCTCGCCACATCGAAATGCAGATCCTGGCCGATGAGCATGGCAATACTGTCTACCTTGGCGAGCGGGAGTGCTCTCTGCAGCGCCGCCATCAAAAGGTGGTGGAGGAAGCCCCGTCTCCGATGGTCGACCCCGATATGCGCCGGCGGATGGGCGAGGTCGCGGTGCGCGTGGCCCAGGCCGCCGGATACACCAACGCGGGAACGGTAGAGTTTCTTGTAGACCAGCAGAAGCAGTTCTACTTCCTTGAGATGAACACTCGACTGCAGGTGGAGCATCCGGTGACAGAGTTGATTACAGGACTCGACCTGCTGCATCTGCAGATTCGCATTGCCAATGGTGAGCGGCTGCCCTTTTCACAGGCAGAGGTGATACTTCGGGGCCATGCGATCGAGTGCCGCATTTACGCGGAGGATCCCGACAATAACTACTTCCCGAGCCCCGGCAAGATTACGCTCTTGCTGCTGCCGTCCGGGCCGGGCATTCGCCGCGACAGTGGGATGTACGAAGGCTGGACGGTGCCGATGGATTACGACCCGCTGCTAGCCAAGCTGATCGGCTATGGTACCGACCGCGATCAGGCGATTGGCCGGTTAACCCGAGCGTTGAATGAATACTTCGTTGGCGGGATCAAAACGAACATTTCCTTGTTCCGCCGCATTTTGAGCAATTCCGATTTTCGTGCGGCAAAGATCGACACGGGCTTTCTCGACCGTCTCCTGAAGGAGACGGATCAGTCCAGGGACGTCCAGGCGGACGCGCAAACGACGGAGGTGGCGGTCATCGCTGCCGGGATGTTTGCCGCCTTGGGATCGACTGCTGCCGGTGCCGGAGAACGCGTTTCCAACGGACCGGCAGATAAACCCGCCGCTGTCTCTAAGTGGAAAATCGCGGCCCAGCGAGAAGCATTGAGTTAGGGAGATGCTGTCCGGCGCGGCTTAATGTCGTGCTCTTCAAGACGCTTTTCATGACCTACGAAATCGCCATTGACGGGAAGAGTTATCGACTGGATCTCGGCCAGGCCGAGGGCCGCTGGTCTTGTCGCGTGGATGGGCGCGAAGTTGAGGTGGATGCCGTCCTCGCGCGCCCCAATGTTCTTTCTCTTCGTCTCGGCAATAAGGCGTATGAGGTGAAATGCGAGCGCGTGGGCGGGGATGTACACATATGGGTGGGAAGCCAGCGTTTTGCTGCTGAGGTACGTGATCCGCGATCGTTGCGCAGCCGCACTCGCGCCGTCGATGATCATGGCCCGAAGAAGTTGACTGCACCGATGCCGGGCAAAGTGGTGCGCATTCTGCTGAGTCAGGGAGCCGAGGTCGAGGCTGGGGCCGGCGTACTGGTGGTGGAAGCGATGAAGATGCAAAACGAAGTGAAGTCGCCGAAGAAGGGAATGATTCAGAAGATCATGGTCAGCGAGGGCGCTGCCGTCAACGCTGGAGATGTGCTCGCCATTGTCGAATAGTTTCGCGACTTATTTTTCCATCCCGTTGCTGTCGAGGACCTTCTTGGCGTAGTAGTTCTCCACCTTGGCCGAATCCCGCAGAACTTCATAGTACGCAGCTTTGAGCAGTTGCTCACGGCGATCATGGAGTTGCGAACGAATCGCCTGCTGCACGCGCGGATCGGAGAGATCGCGCTGGCCGGCTGGTTCCTTGGCCACGAGCTTTACAATGCGAAATCCGACCGCCTGTTTTGTGGCTGGATTCACCACGCTCACAATGGGGCTGTACTGGCCGGGCTTGAGTCTCATCACTGTTTCGCGGGTCGCAGGATCGGTGCCTTTCAGGCCTGATTCCTGCACGGTGCCCAGATCTCCGCCGTTGCCGGACGTTTCCGGATCTTCGGAGTACTTCATAGCCAGCGTAGCGAAGTCATCGCCACTGTCCAGCCGATTCGCGATCATCTGGATTTTCTTTCGCGCCTCGGCCTCGTTTTGTGCTTTGTCATTCTGGTTGTGAGCCTGCGGGTTGGGGGCCGGCGTCACCATGATCTGAGCCAGGTGATACTGGGGCTCGATCAAGTTGAATTCCGCTTTGTGAGCGTTGTAGTAGTCGTTGATGTCCTGATCGGTGATGTTGATCTTGGAAGAGACTTCCTTGTTCAGGACTTTCTCGACCGTGATGGACCGGCGGATGTCGCGCTTGAAATCAGCCACGGTGATCTTGCGGTCCTGCATGCGCTTGTCGAATTCTTCCTGGGTGAAGGGCGCCTTGATCTCGTTGAATTTACCATCAACCTGGTCATCGGTGGCGAGGAGACCGAGTTTTTCCGCGCGGCGCATGAGGATCTCGTCGTCGATCATTTGACGCAAAATGTTCAGGCGCAGGGCCGTTGCCTGTTCTCCGGCGGGAGACTGCTGCGAAGAGGCGAGCGTGTTCTCGTAGTACTTATCGACGTCGGTGCGGAAGATTTTGCGGCCGTCCACGGTGGCCATGACGTCGCCACCCACTTTGGAAGTACAAGCGGCCAGGAACCCGAGCAGAACGATAACCGCGAGCCCAGCCGTCGCGTGGGCAATGCATGAGTTCTTTTTCAACACGATTTCTCCCGTTGCAAACCGCAAGCACACATGAAATCCGGAATCGAGGTCGTCCCCTCTGTCGTCTCCTCTTATGACCGGCTATTTTACTTGGATGCTGGCGCTGATGCCGACGGGATATGCACGGGCACCGGTTGCCCCGCGTCGCGGAGGGCGGTGTCCAGCGCGGCGCGAAGCTCGTTTATTGGGACTGCGCCATCAATCTTCTGGCCATTGATGAACAGAGTAGGCGTCGCGTTTACCCCAAGAGAGTCGGCCTCCTTCATAGAGGCCCGAACCTGGTCCTCGTTCTGCGCCTTCAAACAGGCCGCTAACTTGGATGAATCCACGTTATGCCGTTGCCCTTGCATGAGGGCCATCTTGTCCACAACATCAAGGCGGGCGTCAGCCGTTCTTCCACTGTCGATGACCTGCTTATTGGCGTGGATGTAGTCGGCAAAATCCCAGAAGGCGTCGCCGTTCTGGGCCGCCAGGCAGCCTGCGTCAACGGCAGCGTGGATGGCCCAGGGATGAATCTCCGCGAGAGGGTAATCCTTGTAGATGAACGTGACCCGGTCGCCGTATTCCTTAAAAATCTCCGGGAACAGAGTCTCATGCATGCGCGAACAGAAAGGGCATTCGAAGTCGTCGAAGTTCACTACCACGACCTTGGCGCCTTTCGCTCCGCGCGAAGGACGTCCAGTGACATCGATTTTGCTCATCAAATCACTGTAGGCGTCCTTGCTCAGGTCGAATTTCGTTACGCGAAGCATGGTCGCGCGGTCTTTCGAGAGCAAGAACGTATAGTCCTTCTGCTTGCCACCCCCGTCATCGAGTTTCACCGCGATGCTGTCGTAGCCCGGAACTTCGCTCGAGGGAGTAACCGATCCCACCGTAACTTTCACATCTGGCGGAAGGCTATAAAACGTACGTACCTGGTGCTCGATCTTCCGAACTAAGTCGGGGGGGGCGGACTGCGCAACACAGCCCAGACAAATCACAAGCAGGATGAACAGGGAACGTCGCAAAAGAGTCACCAGCAGCCGCCTCAGGAGCATTCGTTACCATTCGATTATCTCATAGTGGAAGTGCGCCATCCGCGGGGCTGGCTGCTTCCATGAGTATTCGCGAGGCGCGCGAAGGGCACGTGAGGGTCGTTACTGTCCTTTGGGGTTGACGAGATGCTCGGCCGGGAGCAAGGCATTCATCGACCCGGAGCGGAAGCCTTCCAGGTCCAGGGTGACGAATTTGAACCCAAGCTGCTTGAAGATCGTGGCGAACTGTGCCGCCATAGCGGGATTCAGGGCGCGATCCAGTTCTTCACGAGCGACCTCAATGCGGACGATGTCTCCATGATGGCGAACCCGAAATTGACGAAATCCGAGGGCCCGGATGGCGTCTTCGCCGCGCTCCACTACGTCCAGAGCCTCCCGGGTTACTGGACGGCCATACTCGATACGCGATGAGAGGCATGCTGATGCCGGCTTGTCCCAGATGCGGAGTGCGGCCTCGCGTGCCAGTTCGCGGATATCCTGCTTCGTCATGCCTGCCTTAAGCAGGGGTGCAGCCACGTGATGCACCCTGGCGGCTTGCTGGCCGGGACGGAAGTCTCCCTGATCGTCCAAGTTTACGCCATAGGCAATCGTGTCGAAGCCCTGAGCGGCGCGCAGGTTTTCCATGACTGTGAACAGTTCGTCCTTGCACTGAAAGCAACGTTGCCCGTCGTTGCGCGCATACTCCGGACGGTCGAGTTCAGAAGTGGAAATAACCTGGAGGGGGATTCCTTGCTCCTCGGCGAAGGCGATAGCATCCGCCAGATGAGTCCGCGCCAGGCTGGGGGAATCAGCGATCACCGCCAGCATGTTCGATCCTAGGACTTGATGCGCAGCCCAGGCGAGATAGGCGGAATCGACTCCTCCGGAATAGGCGACGAGCACGCGTCCCAATCCGCGTAGATCCGCCTGCAACCGGGAGGCTCTGGCGGTCGCGCTGTCCGGAGAATTCATACGGCTATGGTACCAGTCCGCGAGGCTGGACGAAATCATGTGGGGACAGCCGCCTTCGGCTGTCCGTCGCCCCAAGGGCGACTTTTTGGCGCGCACCGCACATGAATGTTGTTGTCACTACTGCTCAATAGGTCATTGCAGGATTGGGGAAAACACGGCCGCTCACGCGGCCGGACAGCCGAAGGCGGCTGTCTCCACAAAATTCTTCAACCCCCAGATGCTGGGACTCGCGCGCTTTCAATGTTATTCCCGGGCCACATCACACGTTCTAGTAGAGCCGCTCCTGCCTTCTAAGGTTGCCGAACGAAACGATGTTCGCGAGGCTGAACGTGAAGCGGTAGAGATTCTCATTGCGCACATTGGCGATTGCGTAGCGCCTGTATTCCAGGGTAATGCCGCAGCAGTCCCAATTGTAGGTCGTTTGGCCTGTTGCAAACTGGAGCTGGCGGGTCTCCGCGTCGAAGCCGAAACTGCTCGCGGCGCTGAACCCGCGGCGCGTCAATCCGCCATAGCCAAGGGCAACACGAAACTGATGGAACTTGCAGGTGATCTGGGTGGATACGGTCGATGGGCCGCACTTGCCTTCACTCAATCCTGCGGGGGTGGCATTGGTTTGCGGAATCTGCAGGAACGCATCGCCGCCACCGAGAGTAAATGGACCGGCGTTGTAGTTCAGCAGCAAAGTGCTCGCATTAATTCGGCTCAGTTGAAAATCGTAATCCATGTCCCACTCGGTGTCGGTGTGACTGCCAGTTGCGACTCGGAGCCGCGACACTACCGGCGACAAATGGCGTGGCTCTGTGAGAAATGCGATGCCGGTCAGGTCCTCGGTCGTGGCTAGAACGTTGCGCTGTCCGGTGATTAGGGCGCCGCCGAAAGTGGGATCGAGGAAATACTTCTGTGCGATCTCCCAGGTCAGGACCTCCTTCACCTCGGGCGCCAGGGCGCAGGGCTGGCTTTGCAGAGTGCTGGGATGCTCCCATGGTACCGTTTGTTCCGCTCCAGCGGCTCCGACCGCCAGACTCGTCATGGGGGTTTCGCATTCCCGGATGGACGATGGATGCCGCTTGGCGTACAGACGCGTTACGAATCCATATTGGACTTCGTGGGTGTTGCTCAGGATGTCCCGTTCGTCGAAGTGCAGAAAATTTGTAAAGTTATCAATTCCCGTGACGTAGCGGTACTCGACTCGCGGCTCGATCACATGCTTCCATTTTCTGCCCAGGAATTCCTGATCGAAAACCTTTTCCAGCACAGGCGGACGTATCTCCACGGCTCCCTCAAGCGCCTTGCGGTTCGTGGCGTCGGAGTTCACGACTCCATTGACGTAACGCTCGGAGTAGAAGGTCTCGTGCAGGGTCAGAGCCGGGCGCAATACCCATCCCTTCCACTGCAGTGGGAGAGAAATCTCAGGATTGAAGTCGAACCGTCCCAGCAGATTGCTGGTGCGGAACCCTGGTTCGCTGCGCGAAAGTCCTGCCAGGGAGCCGTCCAATGACCAGAATAAGGGCCAACGGCCGAATGGGCGTTCCACGCTCGACGCATCGACACTGGGAGTATGAAGAATGCGGATTGAGTCAAAGGCCGGAGGGTTCGACAAGACTCCGTTCTCGGCAGTCTGGAAAAAATTCTGGTAGCGCTCGACCATACCGCTAAGAGAAAATCCCTTATAGGTTTTCGAGAGAAAAAGCTGGGACTTTACCTCGGAATTGATAGCCTGGGTGAAACTCTCATTGAAGGCCAACCGGAAGAGGAAAGAACTCAAGTAGTCGACGTTGGAAACTGCGCGGAAACCATAAAAATTTCCTTCGGCGGTGAAGCGTGCCTCTTGTCCGCCCTCGCGTAAGATTTGCGGTCCTGTGCTGGTGCCGGTTTCAAAGCCGCGGTCTATCACGCCGAAGTAATTCAGGTCGACGTATGAGGTGTCGCTCGGACGCGCTCGGAACTCTCCCCGCTGCGACGATCCTCGTTTTGAGAAGTATTCGCCTCCGATCGTGCCGTCCATGCTGCGATTGATTGCCCAATAAAAAGAATCTCCCACGACGTTCCCCTTGGCCGAGGAGCGCCCGGCTGTAGGGATAAGAAATCCGGTGTGGCGCGCCTCGCGAGCCACGGGATGGGTGGCGTAGGGGAAATAAAAAACGGGGAAACCATGCAGCAAGAAGTCGCTGTGATAGATGCTGGCGTTGCCCCCCACGTCCACCACGACCTTGTGAGCCTGGAACATCCACTTGGGATGCGGCAATTCACACGTGGTGATGCTGCCGTTATAGACGACGTAATGGTCTGAACTGGTCTTTTCCACGACCTTGCCTGTGAACGCGAAGGGAGCGGTCGAGGTGAGAATGATGCGGCTACCTTTGAACTGCAATCCCGTGGTTGCGGTGACGTCGTAGAAGCGGCCGGTCTCGGCCGTCACGTTGTAGGTTCCGTGGCTTGCCTTGATGTGATCGTCATTCGGGCCGCCATCGATCGTAAAGTGTCCGGTGGCTGTGATCTGGTCCGTGTCTGCGTTGTAAGTCAGTTCGTCGGCTCGCAAGATGTATGTGCGATAGTGAATCTCGGCATTCCCGTGCAGCTTGTAAGTGTTTCCGATCTTTTCCTGACTGTCTGCGCAGATGGTTGCGGAGTCCGCATCCTGGAGCGCAGCTTGAGCGGAGCAGGCGGCGTTCGTTGAAACCGGGGAATTTTCTTGTCCGTTCTGCGCAGTCAAGTTCTTCTCAGGATCCGTCAGCAACTGACTGGTTACTAGCGATGCGGCGGGAAGCTGATGACAAAGGAACAGCACCGTGATAAGGAATCTAGTGCGCAGAGTCATCGGAAGAAAATCAACGGAAGCCCATGGTGCCCGATTATAGGAGCGTTTTTTGGCTTGCTGGTTGCGGCATCGTGAACTTAGCACGGCACTGCCTTGGCCGCAAAGTGGCGACAAAGGCTAGGATTGCCGTTGGTTCCCTCCCGGTTGCTCGTGAGTAGTAACTTGCTCGAACAGATTTTCATAAGTTGTGAGAAGTGCGGCGAAGTCCGCCGGTGCCCTATGGAGCCCCCTCCCACGCAACAGCCAGTTCCCAATTCCGCGACGGCTCCAGGGACGGAGTCGCTGGCGGACCCTCGACCATCTCCCGGCTCGGATGCCTGGCGTGATGAGCTCTCGGCGCGGCTGAACCATTATCGGTCACGACGCAAGGCGCCGCCGCCGCGCTATCCGTCGCTTCGGTTGCCGTTCGGTCCGGCGGCTTCGGCGCTTGTAGCCCCGGCTCCGGAAGAGTCACTATCCTCTCAGGCTTTAGAGTCCGTGGCAGACCGTGAATTCGTGGCCGATGCAATCGAGAGCGAAGAAGTGCAGCCGGAACAACCAGCATTACCAACGCGAAGCCTGCCGCCAGCGACGCTCCATGCCGCGCAATCGGGCGCCAAGATCATCGAATTCCCCAGGTTTGCGTGGGGCCCGCCGCCGCCTCCGCTGGATCAGCTGGCGGAGCCCGTGATGGATATTCCACGCATTCTGGAAGTTCCGGACGTTGCTCCTCCGGCACCTGCGCTCGGGGGGATCACGATTGAGCCTGCGCGCGTCGAGGAACCGGAAAAGCGGCCCGGAATCGAAATTCCTCTGCAGACCGCTCCCCTAGGACGACGATTGCTCGCTTCGGGCATCGATGGGGTGATCATCGGCGCGGCATCGGCGCTTTTCGGATACGTCTTCTGGAAGGTCGCGCTCGTGCGCCCTCCGCAGATTCAATTGCTGAGTCTCGCAGCGGCGGTTCCTTGCCTCTTTTGGGTTGCTTATCAATATCTGCTCATCGTATACGCAGGCACCACTCCCGGACTTCGCCTCGCTCGCCTCCAGTTGAGCCACTTTGATGGCACGCCGACCAAGCGATCTCTGCGCCGCTGGCGCGTACTCGCGTCGTATCTTTCTGCTGCTTCACTGGGCATGGGATACGCCTGGGTCTTCCTTGATGAAGATAGCCTCTGCTGGCACGATCGGATTACGCACACGTACCTCGCGCCTATGAAGCGAGACGGTAACAACTGAAACTGAGGATTTGCGTGGCACTAATTGTCATTCCGAAGGCGTAACCGAGGAATCAGCTTTTCCCCGCCCGATCCTGCATGCTTCCCACCATCACCACTCCACCCATCCTCTGGCTATTCTGGCGCGGCCAGATGCTGCTCTGGTACTCTTACGAACACTATGCGCTTCTGCAGCATCCTTCTTGTCTTGATTGCCGCGTCGAGCTTTGCCCAAGATATTAAGCCGGTCACCGAACGCCTCGGCGCCCAGAACGCCCTATTCGACGAGCAATACGAGTCCGATCTTCGCAATTCTCCCGAGCGGGCCACCGCATTCGGGGACTATCGATACAACGATAAGCTGACGGACCACTCGCTTGCCGCGATCGAGCAGCGACATAAAACGGATGTGGACTTCCTCAACCGGCTGCAAGCGATTCCTACAGCCGGTTTCTCGGATCAGGATCAGCTTTCTCACGATCTGCTAGGGCGCGCGCTCGAAATACGCATCGCTGATTACGATCTCAAGGAATACGAGATGCCGATCAATCAGCAGAACGGCATCCACACCAGCCTCGCGGATTTGCCCCTCTCGGTGCCGCTGGACTCGGTCAA
>Ga0210403_10000042_pt1 | contig 140119 bp, 126 predicted proteins | sample IncBWC19MmetaG_FD_150863 | JGI IMG/M metagenome (GOLD analysis project Ga0210403, IMG submission 150863) | Forest soil microbial communities from Barre Woods Harvard Forest LTER site, Petersham, Massachusetts, United States - Inc-BW-C-19-M | ecosystem: Environmental > Terrestrial > Soil >... | reverse complement strand
TGTGATAACCGCTGCATGCATATAAGCGGGAAGCACTCCTCAAGATGAGATCTCCCAACCCGTAAGGGATAAGAAGGGCCCAGGTAGACTACCTGGTTGATAGGCTGGAGGTGGAAGCGCAGCAATGCGTGTAGCTTACCAGTACTAATCGCCCGTTCGGCTTGACCATAAAATTTACTCGGTGCAGAAACAGTTATCAGTTCTCAGTTGCCAGTTCTCAGTTAGAACTTGAACGAGAACGGTGATGTTGTTTGGATGTTGTTCGAACCTGGACAACTGAGAAGCAAGACTGATGACTGTGCGCCGACGAAAAGCCGATGTAAGACACGTGGCAGAAATCGGAAGTAAACAACTATGAAAGTAAGCCACACCAATCTATTCAGTTGTGAGGTTTCGTCCTCACGATCTTTGAGAATCTGCTCTTGGCTCTTAGCCTTTAGCTTTTAGCTCAGCTTCGCTGGGTTTAGGCTGATGGGTGAAGGCCGAGAGAAACAAGTTTGCAGCGACGATGCCATTGAGTGGGGCAGATGCTCCTCGATAGGCAGGACAAAGCTAAAAGCCAAGAGCTAATAGCTAAAAGCTAAAAGCTAAAAGCTAAAAGCTAAAAGCTGCTACGACTTGTCGGTAATCATACCGCGGGGGATCCACCCGTTCCCATCCCGAACACGGAAGTTAAGCCCCGCAGGGCCGATTGTACTGCACGCGAAAGTGTGTGGGAGAGTAGGTCGTTGCCGGCATAAATAAAGGCCGTTGAGAGAAATCTCGACGGCCTTTTCCTTTGTGCGAGTTTGTTCGGGGGCACATGACCACGTACCAGATCGGCGGCGAGCGCTTTTCAACGCTCGAAGAGTTCTTTCGTGAGGTCGATCACATGATGCATCTTTCGCCGTCGCTAAGAGCGCTCAGATTTCGGCTGCGGCTCTCCCCTTCGACTGCGCTCAGGTCTCGCCCGCAAAACGCCTCGAGTTAACCCCCGCAGGGCCGATTGTACTGCACGCGAAAGTGTGTGGGAGAGTGGGTCGTTGCCGGCATAAATAATGGCCGTTGAGAGAAATCTCGACGGCCTTTTCCTTTTTTGGGACTGAGAGTGGCAATAAAGCCGTATTTGCTCGCATTTGTAGAACGTGGAAGAGGGCGATGGAATTATATTGACGGCTAAGGAAAAATATCCCCGACTGTAAGACCCGCTCGAACGCAGGAGATGGGTCAGGAGAAGAATATGTGCATCATCTGTGAGCGCGAACTATGGGGCGAGCACCGCGCGCTCGAACGCGAGTTCTTCAAGCCGTGCAAGACATGTAACAAGTTCCTTGGCACCAGCTCTGAGGGAACCTGCTATCACTGTTTCGCAATTGGCGGCACGATCGACGAGTGCCCCGAGTGTGCGGGCAAACCATGGAGCGAAGAATTTCTAGAGACCAAGAGCGAGATCGAAGGCCCAGACAAGTTGATGGTCCCGTTCTAGCCGTCTGTCATAGCTTTCCCACGACTCGCGCCGTGGGCTGCATTCTTTTGCCGCTTCGCGGCTGGTTTGAGGAAAAGCGGCCCAGCGTGGGAGAAAGGTTTTTGTCGGCCTAAATGGAGACCGTTGAACGAAATCTCGATGGGCTTCTCTTTTTGGGTGTACGATTGGGTCTACATAGAAAACTTAGAAACCACCCGCGGGCCTTTTGGCTCGCGGGTTTTTCTTTTGGAGGAAATCATGACTGCATTCAGAGGCAATCGCGTCGTCCACGAATTCACCCAAACCAACCCTGCCGCGCCTGAGAGAGTCTTCCCGCTGCTTTGTCCGGTGCGCGAAGCTGACTGGCTTCCGGGCTGGAGTTATCGTCTGATCTATTCCGACTCCGGCGTTGCTGAACTGGGATGTGTGTTCACCACACCCAATCCGCCGGGTTCTGCCGCGCCGGACCGGGCGTCCGCAGAAACCACCTGGATCGCGACCGATTACGATCCCGCAGCTTTCCGCATCCACTATCTCTGGATCGACCCTGGACACATCATCATTGAGCTTCGCATCCAATTGTCTCGGTCTGGCGCGGAAGGGACTCGTACCCACATTCGCTACCGCTATACGGGACTTTCACCGGAGAGCAACAGCGATCTGGAGCACTATAACCAGACCTGGTTCGAGGGCAAAATGCAGAACTGGGAAACTAGGATCAATCACTACTTGCGCACTGGAAAGAAAATGACAGCCTAGGCAGAAGGACCGACTTGACCGGCCTTCCCCGTTGATATTGCGCTCGATAGTCTGTGGGAGAATAGGTCGTTGCAGATATAAATTAAGGTGTGCTGAGACAAATCTTGGCAGTTTTTCGTTTTGTGCGAATTTGTTCCGGGGGCACATTGACGACCTACGAGATCGACGGCGAGCGTTTTTCAACGCTCGAAGAGTTCTTTCGTGAGATCGATCGCGTGATGCATCTGTCGCCTTGGGGGCAGAACCTGGATGCATTCAACGATATTCTTAGAGGTGGCTTCGGTACTCCCGAACAAGGATTCACGATCCGGTGGAAGCACCACGAGGTCTCGAAAGAGAGACTTGGCTATCCGGAAACTGTACGGCAGCTCAATCTCCGATTGCAACGATGTCATCCCAGCGCCCGCGAGACCGTCTCGCGGTACTTGAACGACGCACAGGAAGGACGAGACCAGACAGTATTCGACTGGCTCATTGACATCATTCGCAGACACGGGCCAGGCGCAGAAGAAGAACATGATCGAGTTGACCTGATCTTGGATTAGAGATCCTTCGCGGAGAGCGCTCAGGATTCCGGCTGACAGGCCTCTCCTTCGCTGGATTAGTTTGCGAGGAGAGTTTAGGCATCCCTACGGGATGCGCCTCCTCCGTCGTTCTTTCCCGTCAGTGGAACTGGCGGGCTATTTTCAATGTCCCTTTCGGGACATTACGTCGAGACTTATTCTCTGCGGCTGTAGATGCTCCATCCTGTCTCTCGCGCTGCCTCGTGCGTTTGCTGAGTTCCACCGCGTCTTGAATTTCGTTCGGGCGGTGTGTTTCCATGCTTGGACGGCAGGAAGGCGACTGGGAGGCACGATGAAAAATGATTTGATGCGCGCTGCATTCGCTCGTCCGACACGGCGGCAACTGGTGTCCGGCATCGTCGTTGCGGGTTGCAGTTCGATCGTGAACGTTGCGGCCTGGGGCCAAGGTACGGAAAACAAAACGGCGGCGGCGACCAGCACCGAGGCGAACAAGAATCGCACGTCGCTGCATCAGGAGATCGATTACAAGGCCGCTCCGCAGCGCATTTACGAGGCGCTGCTCAGTTCCAAGGATTTCTCGGCGTTCTCCGGGGCAGCGGCCGAGATCGAACCCAAAGTTGGCGGAGCATTCTCGATGTTTGGCGGACTGGTCGTCGGACGGAACGTTGAACTGGTTCCCAACCAGCGGATCGTGCAGGCTTGGCGACTGGCGCAGGAGTTTCCTGAAGGGACTTATTCGCTGGTCAAGATTGAACTGAAACCGAAGGACTCAGGAACCAAACTCATTCTCGATCACACCGGATTTCCCGAGGGACACTTTGATCATCTCGATACCGGATGGTATTCGCACTACTGGGAGCCGCTGAGAAAATTTCTGGCTTAGCGGGAACGAGGTAACTCCCTCGGGCGTGACTCCAGCCCGGCGTGCTTGCCGCCCGGCCGACATTTTGAGAGAAATTACGAAAGTGGAACAAAGTCCACAAAGAGCTTGCGGGTTCAGTCGCGCCGTGCGAAATAGATAGCATGAGACGAAGCAGAACCCTGATCCTCATCGCCGGCCTGATCCTCGCGTCGAACGCCAGTTCGTTTGGCCAGGGAAAATCAGAAGGTGATACCGTTCGCTCGCTGGAGTTGAAGTGGACCGAGTCCTATAAGCAGCGCAGCATCGACATCCTCTCGTCCCTGCTGGCGGACGAATTCGTCATCACGGTCGAGGACGGCAACGTCTACAGCAAGGCGGGATACATCAGTCACACGGCCGACTCCAAGGTGCGGGTGGACGTTGCGGAGATGTCCGATCTCAAGGTTCGAATTCACGGCAATACGGCGATTGTGACCGGCGCCTATCACGAGAAGGGCGTGTCAGAGGGCAAGCCCTACGAGTATCGCGATCGCCTGACGGATGTTTGGATCAAGTCTGCCGGTAAGTGGCAGGTTGTGGCGTCCCATTACAGCGTTCCCTATAAGCAGTAAGGAGGTTGGAGCAGGCTCACAAGGTTCGAGTCTTAATTCCCTTTCGATCTTGTCAGGGACACTGTTGCGTTCCTGCTGTCGTTCACGCTCTGTAACTTCAATGTGCCACTGAGCGCGCCGGGCGCAGTCTGCTTCAGATCGTATGCGAACTTCCATTCGCCGGTGGTCAATTCAAACCGGGCTTCGTCGCCATCGATGATGCCATTCTCGATGGGATATTGCTCGCCTGCATTTGGGCCACCGCTGCCGCTGAGAGTCTTCCCTTGCTGCTTCAGAATGAATAACTGCGGGACGGTGTGGTCGCCGCCATCCACCTTGAACGTGCCGGACCACTTGCCGGTCAGGTCACTTGCCATCGCGCTCGCGGCCAGCAAGGTTACGACGGCTATTGTCCTGTTCATGGGTGCGACTCCGCCGCTGATTTTAGCCGCGCCGGAGGATGTTTGTCCGGCGAATCCATATCAGGAGGCCGCTGACTACTTGAAGGGGTAAAAGGATGCTTGCTAGCGCCGCAATAATCTTGGTGGGCATGCCAAGGATGTTTCCCGTGTGGATTGCCTCGTTTGTGGCTAGGAAGCGCTCGCGAGGGGTTAGGCTGGCCGACTGATTCACCGCAACGATTCGGCCGTTCCGTGGATCGAGGGAAATCGAGTTGCGCTCGGCAGCGATCCGGTTGTCGGAATATGCCAAAGACACAACGTAGAGGCCGCCATATCGGGGCATCTGCAGGCGATACGGTAGCGCGCCGGGCAGTTGGGCACGGGCAATCGCGATCGCTTGATCCGGTGTTAATTCGGTGCTCCCTTGGCTGGGTTCCGATCGCGCCGGAGTTTGACTGGAATGGGCCGGATTGGTTCCATACATTTTGTCGAGCAGGGACGACACTTCGTCTTCGAAGCCGATAACAATGCCGGTCGCGGTAAGCAACAGCAAAGGCAGGAGGGAGAAAATGCCGAACGAGTTGTGCTGGTCGGACCAGAATAGTCGGCTCCACCAGGGTCCGCGAATGCGTATCCGTTTGCGGGGCCACCAGAGGTATAGGCCGGAAGCGAGCGAGATCAACATCAGGACAGTAGACCAGCGCAGAATGTTGCGCCCGATATCTCCGGTTGCGAGGCGGATGTGAAGTGCGCGCATGAAGCCCAGCACGGTCTGCCCTCGAGTTCGGAGGCCAAGGACCTCTCCCGTATATTGATTGACCGACACGACGCCGCTCGACAGGATTACTTCGGTGGGGACATCCGGTGACGAGGAAGGCAGATACGCGACTACCGGTTCGCCGCCATATTTCATTGAGGCTGCTTCCCCGATTTGGACAAGAGAAAGTGTCCGGACGTCCGGTTTTACGCGGGAGAGATGAGGATGGAGCAGGCGATCCAGTTCTGGTTCAAACGCCAGGATGCCTCCAGTGATCCCGAGAACTAGCAGGAAGGCTCCTGCGATCATCGCCAACCAAAGATGAAGTTTTAAAATCAGACGCCGCACGGCAGCATCTTAACGTGCATAACGAGCGAGTTCCTACTCCCTTCCAACACCAAGGGCGTCGGCGACTCGATTGATGTAGTTGAACCATGAAGCGATCAGCGTGATTTGCAGTATGGCGCGATCGTCGAAGCCCACGGCTCGCAGTCGGTCGATGTCGTCCTTCCAAATCTTGGTTGCGTCTTTCGTGAGCTTCACGACGTGATCCAGCATCACGCGATCTTGCGGCGAGATGGGCGCGGTTGTGTAGTCCTTTTCCAGCGCTTCGACCAATCCCTTGTCCAGCGTTACTCTACGCAGAAACTCTGCGTGCGACTCAATTCAATACACGCAGCGGTTAGTCACCGAAACCATGGTGGCGATCATCTCGTGCTGCGCCCGGCTCAAGGGCAGATCGGGAGACATGAGCGCGCCAAACGTGCTGAAAGCGTGGTAGAGCGCGTCGGGAATCAGCGTGTGCGATCCTACGATCGACGAGGCGCCCGAGGGATCGGGATGCACCGGATCGGCGTATTCTTTCGGGTAGAGTAGTTTCTCGCCGTCGATTGCCTTGCGCAGCTTCTCGTCAGCCTCGGCGAGCGATACCGTGCGAATCCAGGTCATAGTCGAAGTCGTCCTCGCTTCAGAATGCCCACAGGTTTTCGAACATTACACTGTACGGACATCGGCGCCCCATAGCACATTCATATTAGCGGGCGTTATACCATGAGGAAATGGAGCTTCCTATAAACCCGCCGCTGTTGCCCATGCTGGCGAAGCGTGTCGATGAACTGCCGCCGGGCGAAGACTGGATCTTTGAGCCCAAGTGGGACGGATTCCGGGCGCTGATCTTTCGCGACAATGACGAAGTGCTGATCCAAAGCCGCGACGAAAAGCCGCTGAACCGCTACTTCCCGGAGTTGCTACCTCCGTTGCAGGAGGCATTGCCCGCTCAGTGCGTTCTCGATGGAGAGATCGTCATTGTGAAAGACAATGAGCTTGATTTCGATCTGCTGCAGCTACGTCTCCATCCCGCCGCTTCGCGCGTGAATCTGCTCTCCAAACAAACACCGGCGTCCGTCGTCTTCTTCGACCTGCTTTGCGAGGGGGAACGTGATCTGCGGAACGAACCTTTCCAAGTTCGACGCCAGCAGCTTGAATCGCTGCTGTTATCAGCGAAGCCGCCAATTCATCTGACGCCGGCCACTCAGGATCGCGATCTCGCCGCCGATTGGTTTCGACGCTTCGAAGGAGCAGGACTTGACGGCGTCGTGGCGAAACAAGTTTCCGGAACCTATGAGCCCAACAAACGTGTGATGCTTAAGGTCAAGCACGAACGCGACTGCGACTGCGTGGTTGCGGGCTTCCGCTGGCACAAGAAGGGGGACCGCACTCTTGTCGGCTCGCTCTTGCTGGGACTTTACGATGATGCTGGCGCTCTACAGCATGTCGGCGTGTGCGCGAGCTTCAGTACGGCCAAGCGCAAGGAACTTGTGGATTTCCTCGCGCCCTACCGTGAAGATGCGCCGTCTTCTCATCCCTGGAAGCATTGGGCGGATCATGGAGGCGACGAAGAGGTTAAGCGCATGCCCGGCGGACAAAGCCGATGGAGCCAGGGCAAAGATCTTTCGTGGGAGCCTTTACGGCCGGAGTTGGTGGTTGAAGTAGCATACGACCACATGCAAGGAGACCGCTTCCGTCATACCGCGCAATTCCGCCGATGGCGGCCCGACAAGAAGCCCAGCGACTGCACTTATGCCCAACTCGAAGTGGTGCCCCCGCAGGAGTTGGCTGAGATTTTCCCTCGCGGCCGATAAAGCGGTTGATCATCTAGTCCACGTTTGTCATCCTGAGCCGCGCTTTTTGCGGCGAAGGACCTATGCAACTTGCCAGCGACGTGCATAGTCCTTCGACCCGCACAGAACGCGGGTCTCAGGATGACAACGTGGTGCCCTCCACTATTCCTAAACTGCTCTATTGTTCTATCCGGGTTTTCTTCTTTTTCTGCTCAACTCGCGCCATTCGCGGGTAGGATCGTCGTCGGGATCGGGAGTCTCTTGCTTCGGGCGAACGTCCTCTGGCACGTGGCGCAGATTCACTCGGATGCGCGTCCAAGTCGAAGATCGGCCGCGCATGGAGTCCACGAGCACGTCATCTGCGGCCAGTAACGGCGCAACCTGAGGATATTTCGTCTTCCATCTTTCCAGCCCTGCCAGTGCAGCTGCTTTGTCCGGAGAGTTCGCCACCACGATTAGCGGCATTTTTACCCTTGGCTTCTTCGGGGCAGACTTCGCGCGCGAGGGCGCGACTCGCGGTCCCTCCGATTCCATCTTGCGGAAATGCGGCGGCCATGGTGCGTCCCCCAATCCGGCAGCTTCATCCTTGTCGGCAAGCTCGAGTAACTTCTCCAGAGATCCGGGGTCGGAGTTCATGTCGGCATGGGGATCGCCGATTTTGGCGAAGCGCTCGGGCATGGTGAAGATCGTGAAGTCGGCCGGATCAGATGCAGGCACCTCGCTCCAATGCAGCGGAGCCGAGACGCGGGCGTCGGGCAGAGGGCGCACGGAGTAAGCGGAACATGTCGTCCGGTCTTTGGCGTTCTGGTTGTAGTCGAGGAATACTCCGTGGCGCTCCTCCTTCCACCACTTCGATGTAGCCAGGGTGGGCGCGTGGCGCTCTACGGCACGGGAGAACGCAACCGCGGCGCGGCGTACCTCTTGAAACGTCCAGCGCGGCTGGATGCGAACATTGACGTGCATGCCGCGAGAGCCGCTGGTCTTGGGCCATCCGCGAAGCCCAAGTTCTTCGAGCAGCGCCTGTACCTCCAAAGCGACCCGGCGGACGTCGTCCCAGCCAACGCCGGGAACTGGGTCGAGGTCGATTCTGAGTTCGTCAGGATGATCGAGATCGCCAGAGCGGACAGGATGTGGGTGTAGTTCGATACAGCCAAGATTCACGATCCAGGCGAGGCCGGCTGCATCATCGACCACGACTTCTTCGGCTGTGCGGCCGGACGGAAACGACAAGGTAACTGTTCTCAGCCATGAGGGCCGCTGGTCCGGCGCCCGCTTCTGAAAAAATGCCTCTCCCTCGGCTCCGTTCACGAATCGTTTGAGGACGATCGGGCGATCCTGAATGCCGGCCAGCGCTCCGGGCGCAACCGACAGGTAATAACGGACGAGATCAAGTTTCGAGACTTTGACTTGTGAAGAAAAGTAGAGCTTGTCGGGATGCGTAATCTGCACCTCGCGTCCCTCAAGCAAAAGCACTTCTTTGGCAGCTTCCTTCCCCACTACAAAAGGCTAACATGCAGGGGTTCACTGATTCATGACTACGCGAGCCTAATCCCCCGAAGCTTCCGCGGTCTCCCGCTCGGCATAGGCAGGTTCTGGCGCAGGTCTTGGCCGCCTCTTGTGGCCGAAAACCGCTTCCTTCAGAAGGACAAAAATCGTCTTGCGGTTTTGCGCAATGACTTTCAGCCATGCGAACTTGCCCAACATGGGGAAATAGATACCGCGGAAACAGAGCCGCGCCAGAAAGATGTTGACGCGATAACCGAGAGGCTCATCATCGAGAGATTCGACAGCCAACGCCAGGGCTTCGGGACTATAACAGTGGGCCCACCCGTACTTCACCTCTTCGTGAGCTTCATCGATCGTCATCTTCAAAGGAGTATGGGCCATGGTAAAGGGAATGAATTCCTGCCAGTGTTTCGGGCGCGTCAGTCGATCCGCGGTCTGCAATCGTTTGTAGAGCGGAGTCCCAGGTAAGGGAGTGAGCAGGCCGAAGATGGGCAGGCCCGGGGGCCAGGTGCGGACTTGTTCAAGGGTGCGCTCCGCCACTCCCGTGGTGTCGTTGTCCATGCCGACAATAAACGACGTGATGGCATAGACGTTGCGCTTAGCCAGTCGCTCCAGCACTGCAGCGTACTCTTCGGGCTTGTTGAATCCCTTATTCATGTCTTTGAGATTGGCTGGATCGACCGACTCCATGCCGATGAAGATCCACTTGCCGCCCGAAGCGGCGATCAGGTCGATCAGTTCTTCGTCACGTAACAGGTTGGCGCTGATCTGAGCCACCCAATGCACCTGGGCTCCGGCTGCGATGATGTCGCGCAGCAACGACTTGGTGCGCTTAACGTTGATGGCGAAGTTGTCGTCGATGAAGAAGACCGCCATCTGCCCCTTCTCAGTGCGCGCGCGGGCTTTCAAAGCCAGTAATTCATTCACTACGCTCTCGTTGGTGCGGAAGCGGATGGAGTCTCCGAAAAATCCGGTCACGGTGCAGAATTCGCAGCCGTAAGGGCAACCTCGTCCTGATTCGACCGGGATGATGCGAAACGTTCCCCAGCCCTCTCCGATTTTCTGAAGCATGCCGCGGGCTGCGCCGGGTATCAGATTGAACTGATCGAGATCGATCGACTGCCAGGGGATCGCGGGATAGTCCTGGAGCGACGGCTTGCGCTCTTGGCCGAAGACATCGACCGGCGCATAGACCTCTTTGAGCTTGCCTTGCGCCGCATCGTTCACGATTTGCGGCCAGGTCTCGTCAGCTTCTCCCAGAGCGACAGCGTTGGCGTGGCGCGGGCCGCCATCGCGACCAAGCGCCTCGTCGGCCATCTCGGTGACGTGAGGTCCGCCCATTACTACGGGGACTCCGGTGGCACGGATCGCATCGGCCATGCGGTAGGCCTTGGCGATCATGCGAGTCATGGCGCCGATGCCGACAAGCCCAATCTTCTGGTCGCGGACATATTGCGCGACCTGGACTTCGTCCATGGGCTGAGCGTTGCCATCGATCAGCAAGACTTCATGGCCCTCTGGCGTCAGGGCCTGAAGAAGAAACATCCATAGGTGCGGCATGAAATTGCGCGTGACCCCGTTGTCAGGGTTGTAGAGGAGGATCTTCATAGGTTTTTTGGGGAACGGGTACTGCCTTCGCGGGTCGAACTTCGCGGGAGGTGTAGCAGCCGGCAATCTGAGCTAGCTACGCTTTGGATGTGCCTGATACCAGGGGTCCCTAATCAGCATTGATTGTACTCTATCGTACAGATGTGAGTGCCTTTGAGGGCAAAAGGGTTGGCTATGATTCTCGCAATCGATTCGATTCATGGGTTTTGGGGAATTATCCAGCGCCGCCACGAAAGCCGCAGGTACCGTCTTTGCGTTGTTCCCTTGGTAACTCTTCGGTACACTCCCTTTCGGTAACCCTTGGTAACCATGCCTTCCATGACTTCCAGACGTACAATTGGCCTTGTCCGGTCGGGCATCTGCCGATATGAAAGATGACCTTCCGCGACCTGTACCCGGGAACAGCCCCCAGCGTTCAGCGGGTTCGTTCGCAACGTTTGGTTTGAATTCGCTGTAACAGAACACCAGGGTCTGGAGTTCGACGCTCTTATGGCATTGTTCGGCTTCAATAAGCAGAAGGTTCTCGCCAATGCGGAGAAGTATGTCCAGCAGGGCAAGCTACAAAATGCCATCTCCGAATACGAGAAAGTCCTCAAGAATGACTCCAAGGACCTGACGGTTAACAACACCGTCGGCGATCTCTACTCGCGCATCGGCGAGAGCGACAAGGCTACCGAGTGCTTCAAGAGTGTGGGCGATGCCTATGCCAGCCAGGGTTTCACGGTCAAGGCCATCGCGATGTACAAGAAGATCTGCAAGCTCAAGCCATCGTTAGAGAGCTTGCTGAAGCTGGCCGAACTCTACACCCAGCAAGGCCTGTTCAACGATGCCCGCGCGCAGTACCTGCAGGTCGCGGAAGAATTCCTGAAAGCTGGCGAACTCGAAAACGCCGTCCGCATCTTCCAGAAGATTCTGGAAATGGATCCGGAAAACAGCCAGATGCGGGTGAAGCTGGCAGAAGTTTATGTGCGTCTCGGCAAGAAGACCGATGCTTGGCAGATTTTTTCCGCCGCCGCCGAGAGCATGCGCTCGAAGGGATCGCTGAGCGGCGCTGAGGAAATCCTGCAGCGCATGCTGACGCTCGATCCCGGAAATACGTACGCCCTGCTGATGCAGGGCAAGAATCTTCTTGAGTCCGGAGACGGCGCAGGCGCGGTTGCCGCCCTGCGTAAGATTTCTGACATTGATTCGAATCCTGAGGGGCTGCGCGACCTGCTCAAGGCTTATCTGCTGACTGGCCAACTTTCGGAAGCCGGGACGGTCGCCAACAAGCTGCTCACGGTGCACAACGATCTGTCGGCGATTGCTAACTTTGCCGACGCGCTCATGCAGGCCGGGCAATACGAAAACGCCCTTCAGGTTTACGATCAGCATGCCGAACGCCTGCTGGCGGAAAACTCTGACAAGGTTCTGAAGAGCCTGCACACCATCATCGGTCACGTTCGCGAGAATCCTGATTCCCTGCAGAAGCTCCTCGATCTTTTCAATAAAGCCGGAGAGAACACGCACGTCAGTGAAGTCATCGAACTGCTGGCTCATGCCAGCGTTCAATCCGGAGATCTCACCCGCGCACGCGACCTGTATCAGAAGCTGGCCCAGGTCGAACCGCAGAACCCGCTGCACATGCAGAATTACCAGCAGGTGGTCAGCCAGTTGGGCGGGACTTCCGGGAGCAAGCTCATCACTCCGGAAGAGGCCGTCGTTCTCATCGACGATCTGGAAGCGACCGCGCCCTCGATTCACCAGCATTACTCGGATGAAACCGCGCTCGCCGTCCGTTCGGCACTTACCGATGCGGAGCTGTTCATCTCGTACAACATGCCTGCCAAGGCCTTGGGCCCGCTGCTCACCGCCATGCCGCTGGCCCCGAACGACCTGCGGCTGAATCAGCGGCTGGCTGCTTTGCACACCCGCGCCGGACGTTTTGCCGAAGCTGCGCTTTGCTGCCGAACGCTGCAGAATGTTTACTCCGAGGCTGAGCATCCGGATGAGGCCACCCGCTACAGCGAACTGGCGGAGCGCTATGAAGAGCGCACAACCGCTCCGGCACCTCGGGACTCGGGCGAAGAAGCTCCAATTTTCCTCGATGCCACCGCATCTCAGACTTCGACAGCAGAACCGGAAGTGGTGGAGTTCGCCATAGAAGAAGCTCCCGCCGAAGCAGCGATTGACGAACCCGAGGCGGCCGCGCCTGAGGCAGTACAGGAACCAGAGGAAGCCGCTGTCGAGTCCGCGTCGCCGTGGCCTACTGCGTCGCCGGCTGTGGAAGCGAGCCCGGAACCCGAATTTGCGGTGATGGATGAATCCGCCGCCGCGCCCGCAGAAGCTGCTTCAGCCGGCGAGGAAATCGATCTATCGTCCGAGTGGGACGACGCGATCACGATTGAGGCCGACGATGCCCCTCCGGCGACCGTCGAAGAACCAGTCGAGGTTGCGAAAGCCGCTCCCGCAACGGCCAAGGTTTCCGATATCCGCGTTGATGAGACCGTCGAAGAGATTCGCTTCTATGTCGGTCACAGCATGCCCGAGCAGGCGTTGGCCGCTCTCGCGAAGCTGCAAACCCTGACACGCGATCAGGCGAAGATCGACGAACTCCGCGCTGAAATCGACGCTGCCATGCCGCCTGTGGAGGAAGTCGCCGTTGAGGCTGAGCCGGTAGTCGAAGAGCTTACCGCTGAGGATGTTCCCTCGATCGAGGTAGAGGAAGAAGCCCCTGTTGCCGTCGAGGAGGAGCCTGTTCCCGAGCCGGAACCGGTGGTGGAAGAAATTCCGGTAGTGGCGCAAGCGCCTGTCCAAGCCAAGCCCCAGCGTGAGCCCGTTCACGAGCCGGCGCCAATGGTTCATGAACCCGAACCGGAAGCACAACCGGCCGTTCTGAAGGAATTTGTCAGTGATCTGGAATCGTCGCTCGGTGACACGTTCCTGCCGGGCGCAGTTCCCCATGAGCCTCCTCCCGCTCCGGCCGCTCAAGCCAAGCCAGGCGTCGCTGCAGGCCAGCCCGCACCGGCATTGGGAGAGTTCGTTGCTGACATCGAAGCTTCACTCGGCGAAGATTTCCTGAATGCGGCTCCGATCCCTGAGCCTCAACCGCCCGCTCCGGTCGCCGTGGCAAAGCCTGTGCCTCCGGCCCCCGTAGCCCCGGTTGAGACCAAGAGGTTCAGCCCGCTGGCTGCGAGCGCCGCGGCATCGGCCTCTCCGGCAGCGCCAGTCGCGCCGCTTGGCGTGCGTCCGGTACAGGCTCCTATAGTTTCTGCTGTTCCCGTAGCTTCCGCGAGAACCGTGCCGCCGGTCGCTCCGAGCGCGCCGGTACTGCCGCCGACGCCTCCAGCCTCGGCCGCCAAGGCTTCCCCGTTCGGCGAAGACGCCGGCATCGATCTGGCCGACATGTTCGGCGAGCTGAAAAAAGATCTTGAGGCCGATGTAGCATCCGCCGACGAGGATCCCGAGACGCATTACAACCTCGGTATCGCTTTCCGTGAAATGGGCCTGCTCGACGAGGCCATCGGAGAGCTTCAGAAAGCCGTTCAGTCGTTCGATCACGGTCATCCTTTCCCGCAGATAATGCAGACCTACACCTGGCTGGCGCAGTGCTTCCTCGAAAAAGGCGTTCCCGAGGCCGCTGTCCGCTGGTACGACAAGGCTTTAAAAATGCCGACCATCGATGGCGAAACGCGGGTTGCTCTTCATTACGAACTGGCGGCGGCTTACGAAACGGCTGGCGATAAGACCTCTGCCCTCAAACACTTCATGGACGTCTACGGAAGCAACATCGATTACCGCGACGTCGCCGAGCGCATTAAGGCCCTGAAGTCGTAGAATAGGCCGGATGGCTTTGACGTCCTTTTCCCCGGGATCCGGCGCACCGCCCATTCTTTCCACCGGAGCGCGAGCTGAATGAGTGATCCCATGTTCTCCGGCGCGCCCGGCAAGGCGCCTGAGCCCCAGCGACCGACCGACGCTCCGACGATTCTGCTCGAACCATCCGAGAATCGGCCGCGGCTGATCCAGCTTTGGATGCACCGGATTTCCGTCTTTTTATTTGTTTTGATCAGCGCGGTGGCGGGTGTACTGCTTATTATCTTGCCCTGGACCCCCGAGTGGACCGACAACTATCTGCTGCTGTCGTTTCCGGCTATTCGCAGCCTGGTGTCCAATGGCTTCTTTCGTGGTTTCTGCAGCGGGTTGGGCCTGCTGGACATCTGGATCGGTTTCTGGGAGGCGCTTCACTACCACGAGCATCAGTAGAGTGCAGATGAAACGAGGGATCAGGGGTCAGTGATCAGGGCCACTGAACCGGAGCCCTAGGTTTTGACCAATGTCCATTGATCCTTGACACTGAGAGCTGAAGACCGCCCAAACCTAGGCCCGATTTTCAATTTCGAGCAAGCAATGACCGACTTTCTCAAATCCGCACCTCTCGCCTACGAAAACGAAGCCTTCTTCCGCAGCCCTGACGGCCGCATCCTGCGCATGCTGGCGGAATACCAGGAACCGCTGGCCCGGTTCCGCCGCGAGCAGATCCAGGACACGGTGGTCTTCTTCGGCTCCGCCCGTTTTCAAGGGCGGAAAATTGCCGCGGAAACTCTGGCCGCAGTCGGCGAGAAGAACACTTCTCCCAAGCAACTTGAACAGGATCTGAAGCGCGCGCAGGCGAACGTCGATATGGCCCGCTATTATGAAGACGCGCGCAAGCTAGCCTACATGCTGACGAAGTGGTCGATCACCATCCCGGCCCGCCGCCATCGTTTTGTGGTCACCACCGGCGGAGGTCCTGGGATTATGGAAGCCGCCAATCTCGGCGCCCACGAAGCCGGAGGCAAGAGCATCGGCCTGAACATCCAACTCCCGTTCGAGCAGCACCCCAACCAGTTCATCACGCCATCGCTCAACTTCCAGTTCCACTATTTTTTCATGCGGAAGTTCTGGTTCGCTTATCTTGCCAAGGGATTGGTGATTTTCCCCGGCGGGTTCGGCACCATGGACGAACTCTTCGAGATCCTGACGCTCGCGCAAACCGAGAAATTGGCGAAGAAGATTCTGGTGATCATCTACGGCAGCGAATACTGGAATAAGATTATCAACTTCCAGGCCTTCGTCGACGCCGGCACGGTCTCACCGCAGGATCTCGACTTGTTCAAAATTGTCGACAATCCTGAAGAAGCCTTTGAGTTCCTTCGTGGCGGCCTGACTAGTTACCACCTCGGCGACACTCCAAAGAAAAAGGGCGAGGTCTTGCCGGAAATCGCGAAGACCAGACCGTGAATAAGATGCTGCGCGCCCCAGACAAACCCCATCAGAAGTACCCACACGTCTACGCTATCGTGAGGTTCGATCTGTACGTCGGCCGCAGTGACGTGGAGCACAGCGCAACAGTTGTGAAGGTACTATCCTCGCGGGATCGGGCCGAATTGGAAGCGGCGAGGCTGAGGGATGTTAATAAGGGAAAGGAATGCATTTACGATGTTCAGACCACAAGATTCATTGGAAAGCTGCCGGTAGCTGAGAGCTGATGGCTGAAGGCTGCCTTCTCTACTACATCACCGACCGCACCGCCTTCGCAGCAGACGAACCCACCCGCCGTCGTCGCCTCCTCGACAAAATCGCAGAAGCTGCCCGCGCCGGAGTCGACTACATCCAACTAAGGGAAAAAGATCTTCCCACGTGCGAACTGGAAATGTTAGCCCGCGAGGCGGTTCAAGTCATAGGCGAAGCCCGCAAACTGGCCCCTGACCCCTGGCCCCTGAACTCTGCTCTTCTGATCAACTCTCGCACCGATATTGCGCTCGCCAGCGGAGCCGACGGCGTCCACCTCCGCTCCGACGACGTTACACCGCAGGAAGTAAGGGCGATATGGAAAAAGTGTGGCGCGGGCGCTTCCGCCCGCGAACTCTCGCCACGAGCACCGTTGATCGGAATCTCGTGTCACTCACCTGGAGAAGTGAAACAAGCCGAGGCCGAGGGGGCCACCTTCGCTGTCTTCGCCCCCGTTTTCGGAAAGAAAGATGTGCCCGATGTGCCTCCGGCAGGACTAACTCAACTCCACGAAGCCTGCAAGGTGAAGATTCCGGTCCTGGCCCTGGGCGGAATTACTCCAGAAAATGCGAAATCATGCCTGGAAGCGGGCGCTTCCGGAATCGCCGTCATCCGTCTCTTCCAGGAAAACAACATCGCCGAAACAGTCGCGAACTTGCGTCGTATTCTTCTGTGATTCTCCGCGTCCTCTGTGGTGATCGAACTTCATTGCTACACTGATTTCGAATGTCCACCGCGATTCAAATCGGGCCCGCCCTAATCCAAATCCCAGCGTCCGATTTCCTCATGGGCTCCGAGAACGGCCAGGATTGCGAACGTCCCATCCATCGTGTGTGGGTTGACTGTTTTTCCCTCGCTGCGACTCAGGTGACAAACGAACAGTACGGCCGATTCATGCTCTCGACCGGAACTATCCCGCCACCCTTCTGGCGCGAGGCCAACTTCAACGATCCGCAACAGCCGGTAGTAGGAGTTTCATGGCACGACGCAGTTCGCTATTGCGAATGGCTGAGCCTGCACACCGGCCACCGCTTCCGCCTCCCCACCGAGGCCGAATGGGAGTGTGCCGCCCGCGGTGGCCTCGAGCAGAAACAATTTCCATGGGGCGACGATCCTCCGCAATCGCTGCCGAACTACGCCACGCGCTGGCAAAGCGGACCCGAAACCGTCGCGCAGTACGCGCCAAATGCTTTTGGACTCTACGACATTGGGGACAACGTCCACGAATGGTGCAGCGACTGGTATGACCCGAACTACTACGCGATCTCGCCGAAGCGCAATCCGCAGGGCCCCGATCTAAGCCCGCTGAAGCCGCCGCGCAAGGCTTCCCGCGGAGGTTCCTGGCGCCACCACATCAAAGTTGCCCGCTGTTCTGCACGTTCCAGCATCCCGCCAGAATTTCAGTACGCCGATTACGGGTTTCGGGTTGCGTGCGATGTGCCGTGAATCAACTGAGCCGATCAGGAATCACTGATTCGCTTTTGCGCGAGGACGCACACCAATCACGTTCGGCACAGGCCATGCCATTTCGTTCTGATCGTTCTCTTTGAACGATGTTTCGTAGCTGCCAAACATCTCTAATTCTGTTTCGCCCGCGTGCACATAGAGCTGAGCTTCCGGTCCTCCCTCCATATGCTGCGCCGCAACGACTCCGATTCCGGCTGCCAGCAGTTCCTGGTTCAAATCGTGCATCGAGAAAGGAGAGCGCGAATAAATAAAAAGCGCACGCCCTTCGGTATCTTCTCCCACTGCCGCCTCGCTCCACTCCCTGGTCTGCTTCCCCCATTGATTGACGCCGGGACGTTTGATGAGCCTCAAGTTCTGCACCGCCGATCCATAGTCCGCTAGGATTGCCGGCAAACTGCTCTGGGGAGCATCGAGATCGAAAATCCGAAATCTGGGTACGTTCCGTCCATCATGCGGATCGAATGCCATGACCGACTGGTAGTTGTTCGCCCGGCTGTTGAAGATGCGATCGCGGCTGCGGAGATATCCCAGATGCGTCTTGTTATCCGATGCGAACATTCCCGCATTAATGACCGCAGCGAATTTCTGCTTCTTGCTCCATTCACGGGCTGTATGCCCCGCACTCTCGCCGGTTTGAAGAATGCCGATGGCCTCCAGTTCCCACTGTTTGGGATCGATGCGCAACACGGTAATCTTCGAATCCCCGAACGCGCTCGGTTTGCGCGTTTGGACGCGTATGATTTCCATTCCTGGAGCGAGAATCTGCCACCCTGACGCTGTCTCGGCCGGAAGTCCTCGTTGCACGCAGAAAAGGAGAAAGAGTCCAGCGATGCACAGGTGTCGCGCGAGCGGCCATTTCATATAATTTGTCCTTTCCAACGGGCCAGCTCAGAGGCTACTTCAAAAAGCCGGCGCGACCACAGAAACGGAGACTATGTTCCACAAAGACCTGCTCCAGCACAAGCGCATCCTCATCACCGGAGGCGGAACCGGTCTCGGCAAAGGCATGGCGGCCCGCTTCCTTGAACTCGGAGCCACAGTCTATATTTGCGGCCGCCGCGAGGAAGTGTTAAAGACTACCGCCGACGAACTGAAGGCCAAGGGCCCGATCCACACGATCGCCTGCGATGTCCGCAGCCTCGAAGCGGTCGAGCAGATGATCGAATCGATCTGGAAAGAAGGCCCGCTCGACATCCTCGTCAACAACGCTGCCGGAAATTTTATCGCTCGCACCGAAGAACTCTCGCCACGCGCATGGGAATCTGTGATCAACATCGTGCTCATGGGCACATTGCACTGCACGATGGCCTGCGGACGACGGTGGCTTGCAGCCAAACATCCGGGTACGGTGCTCAGCATTTCTGCCACCTACGCACCTGTCGGTTCGGCTTATGTCGTTCCCTCTGCGGTCTCCAAGGCCGGAGTAGAAGCTTTGATGCGCAGTCTGGCCGTGGAATGGGGCAATCGCGGCATCCGCATGAACGCGATCGCTCCCGGCCCAATCCCCACACCAGGAGCCTTCTCGCGCTTGCTGCCGCATTCTGGACTCGAAGCCGTCGCGCTTGATCGCAATCCTCTGCATCGCTTCGGCACCATCGAAGAGTTGGCCAACCTTGCCGCATTCCTGGTGAGCGACGGTTCCGGCTACATCAATGGCGAAGTTATCCGCATGGACGGTGGTGAATTCCTGCAAGGGGCTGGAGAATTCAGTGCTCTGGGAAGGGTTCTTACTGATAAGGATTGGGAATCACTAAGACCGCGCAAGCGAACTTAAGAACGAATCAGCAACACGGAACACAGTCGACGAAAAGCCAACGACTAACGACGAGCGACCAGCGACTCAATCACTGTCCTTCTTCGGCATGAGGATCCCCTTCAGCAGCATGTTGACCAGGCTCAGCACGATCGCGCCCAAAAACGCTGCCAGGAATCCATGCACCTGGAAGCCAGGTGAGAGCAGGGCCGACGCCAGTTCCAGCATCAGCGCATTGATCACCAGCCAGAACAATCCCAGCGTGACCAGGGTCAGGGGAAATGTGATCACCTTAAGTAGCAGCCCGATCGTGGCATTGATGAAGCCGATAACCAGAGCCGCAATCAGCGCGCTCTTCCATCCACTGACATAGACTCCGCTGACGATCTGCGCAACAACCCAAACCGCGACCGCACTCAAAATCCAATTCAAAAGTAGACGCATAGCTTCGCACTCACATTGAAACTATAGGCGCGAGATCACGGTTTTGTCATTCCCGCATCTGGAGGGTGCCCCATCCTTGTCTTCGCGTTCTTTGCGAAGACAAGGTGGGGATTTTGACTTATGGCTCGAACGGATCTGTCCCCAGGTCACAACAAATTAACAACTTCGTGCACAGTTTGCGGCGGCGCATACGGTACACTACGCAATTCGATTTCAAGGAGGAAAACGCATGCCAGACACCGCACTCAGCGGATCAGAATTCAAGAAGCAACTGCGTGCCGGACAGCCCAAGATGGGCCTGTTTCTCAACGCGCATAGTCCGACCGTGGCCGAACAACTCGCGCACTCCGGATACGATTGGCTGCTCGTCGACACGCAGCACGGCCCCATGGGCTACGAGCGTCTCTCAGCCATGCTAAGCGGGATAGCCAACGGGGGCGCTAAATCCCTGGTTCGCGTCGGCGGATACGACGACCGCCCCGGCATCCAGCAAGCCCTCGACATGGGCGCCGACGGAGTCCTCGTGCCCTACATCAACACCGCTGATGAGGCCCGCCAGGCCGTGAGTTGCACGAAGTATCCGACTGTCGGCACGCGCTCGGTTTATTTTCCGCAGCGCAGCATGAACAAAGGCGGACTGCTTGGCTACGCGGGCAACTGGAACAACGAGAGCATCATCGCTCTGCAAGTGGAGACCGCGTCCTGTATCGAGAACATCGCAGAGATCGCCGCCGTCCCCGGCGTCGACATCCTCTTCCTCGGCCAGAATGACCTCTGCATGTCGATGGGCCTGTACAACAAATACGAGTTCCCGCACATGTACACATCGCCGGAGCTCGATGCGGCGACGAAGAAGCTGGTCGAGCACGCCCACAAGAACAATGTCATCCTCGGCCTTTTCCTGTTCGGTACGAGCCGCGTCGGTGAATTCCTGGAGAAAGGATTCACCTTCATCAGCATCGGCAACGACCTGCACCACGTGCTTACGCAGGCCGGAGCCTACGTAGGAGACATGGAAAAAATTTCTCAGGAAAAGGGGAAGTCGTGGAAACGTCGCGCGACTGCACTGTTCTAGCTGGAACCCGAGGGTGCCCCATCCTTGTCGCGCATTTTGCGACAGGGTGGGATTTTGACTTCCTCTGTGTTCCTCAGTGACCTCTGTGGTGAGTTCGTCCTTTTCAAGTAAAATCAAACCCTCCGCCATGCACGTTCTTACTGAAATCGAAACCCGCGTCCTGGGCTCCCTGATCGAAAAAGACATCACCACGCCCGATTACTACCCGCTCTCGCTCAACGCCCTCGTCAACGCCTGTAACCAGAAGAACAATCGCGACCCGGTGATGACGCTGGACGAAAGTGCCGTCCGGAATGGCTTGACCAGCCTGCAGGAAAAGCGCATGGCCGGCCCGGCGGGCGGCGCCGACAGCCGTGTCACGAAATACGAGCACCGCCTGCAGGAGGTATTCAACTTCGACCGGCGCGAAATCGCCATCGTCTGCGTGCTGCTGCTTCGCGGCCCGCAAACTCCAGGCGAACTCCGCGGACGGACGGAGCGCATGTACCACTTCGACGCGCTCGAAGACGTGGTCTCGACGCTCGACCGGCTGGCGCAACGTGAGCCTCCGCTGGTGTGCATACTCGCCCGACAGCCAGGCACGAAGGAATATCGCTACATGCATTTGTTCTCCGGGGAGCCGCTGGAGCCCACGGTTTCGCGCGCCGCAATGGAGCGAGAATCATCCGCTTCTGTCACAACCGAGGCCTCTCCATACGCATCTCCTCCGCCGGCACAGCGACTCGCTGCTCTGGAAGAAGAAGTTTCCCGCCTGCGCGCGGATCTGACGGAAGTTCAGCAACAACTCGTCACCTTCCGCAAGCAGTTTGAATAAGCCACCCCGACAATGGAACATTCCGCCCCGGCCGCACGTATCATTCCCTAGAGGAGGTCTCGCATGTTCACGTTCCTGCTCTGGTGCATCCTGTTCATTCTGTGCTGGCCTCTGGCCCTGTTGGCTCTGGTCGCCTACCCGTTCGTATGGTTGCTCTTGCTGCCGTTCCGCATCGTCGGAGTCGCGGTCCATGGCGTGCTGGAGGTGGTCTTCCTCGCGATCACACTCCCCTTTCGCTTGCTGGCCGCCCCATTTCGGATCTGAGCATGTGACTAGCAGAACGTGGAAGAGCGGCCCTTTAAGGGCCGCGTTAAGCCCCTGAATAAGGACGGGTTTAGCCCCGGGGCGTTCCACTTCCCTAACTCCGCCCTTCTGTTGTAGCCTCAAAGAACGCCACCTCTTCAGGAGGACCCATGCGTCGTCGCGAATTCCTGATCCGTTCCGCTACCGCCGCTGGAGCGGTTTGGCTCTCATCGAAATCCATCTTCAAAGCCGTCGCGGACCAGGCTCTTCCGCAGAAATTTTCCGCCTCTGATACGGTGACTCTGGGCGCCACCGGCATCAAGACCAGCCGCCTTGCTATGGGTACCGGCACAGTCGGCTCCGGACACCACTCGCACCAGACCGCCCTCGGGATTCAAGGCCTCTCCGATCTCCTGCGCAACGGATACGATCACGGCCTCCGCTTCTTCGACGCCGCCGACTCCTACGGAAGCCATCCACATGTTGCCGAGGCCCTGAAGCACGTGCAGCGCGACAAAGTCACGGTTCTCACAAAATCCTGGGCACGCGATGCCGACGGCATGCGCGCGGACCTCGACCGTTTCCGCAAAGAGCTCGGCACCGACTATCTCGATGTCTGCCTGATGCATTGCGTCACTGAGGCCGACTGGACCGAGCGCTACCGCGGTGCCATGGACGTTCTCTCCGAAGCCAAGCAGAAGGGAATCATCCGCGCCCACGGCTGCTCCTGCCATACCATCCAGGCGCTGCGCGCCGCCGCGAAGTCTCCTTGGGTGGAAATCGATTTTGCCCGCATTAACCCTGTCGGCGCAGAAATGGACGCCGACCCCGCCACGGTTGTCAGCGTATTGAAGGAGATGAAGTCAGCCGGAAAGGCAGTCGTCGGAATGAAGATTTTAGGCCAAGGCGCACTGCGCAACCGGCAAGACGAGGGCATCAAGTACGCACTCTCGCTGGGCCTGCTCGACGCCTTCACCATTGGCGCCGAAAGCAAGCAGGAGCAGGAAGACCTGATCCGCCGCATCGCCGCCGCGTAAGCCAAACTGAACTCGAGGGTGCCCCATCCTTGTCGCGCATTCTGCGACAGAGTGGGGGTTTTGATTTCAAGATGTGGGGACAGCCGCCATCGGCTGTCCAGCCGCGAAGCGGCGAAAGACAATTTCCCCCTTGCTACCCAGTCCTGCGAAACTCTCGAATCACCTGGATCTTTCCCTCAATGTTCCGGTTCAACTCCTCCATATCTACCGCTGGGATCCAGTGTTCCCGATGACTCGAACTTCCGACTACGTGTATGTCGTATAGACTCAAGAAATCCGTTCGAACATCGAACCTCAATACATATCCCTCGAAACCGGATGCTTCATCCTTAGTGTTCCAGTCACGGGCAATCTGAACCGCGTATTCCTCATTGAGTACTGGATAAAAGAATGGCTGCGAAGCCAAGCGAGGAGGGAAGAAACGGAATCCGCTGGCGCGAATCAGTTCTAATTCTTTCTGGCCCACCGGGCGATACAAAGTCGTGACAGCGTCTGACATCCCGACCTAACTCTCCATCACCTTCAACCCTGGACTCACAATCAGCCGCGCCTCAGTCGCCTTCTGCACATCGTCAGGCGTCAACCCCGGAGCAATCTCCTCCAGCACCAGCCCATCCTTGGTCACGCGAATGTAAGCCATCTCCGTGGCAATGGTATCGACCACGCGTACGCCGGTCAGCGGCAACGTGCACTTCTTCAAAATCTTCGGAGCGCCCTCGCGCGTCGTATGCTCCATCGCCACCACCACTCGCCGTGCGCCTGCTACCAAATCCATCGCTCCGCCCATCCCCTTCACCATCTTCCCCGGAATCATCCAGTTTGCAATGCTTCCGGTCTCATCGACTTCCATCGCGCCCAGCACACTTAAATCAATATGCCCGCCGCGAATCATGGCAAACGAATCCGCGCTGGAGAAATATGAAGTCCCCGGCATCTCGCTTACAGTCTCTTTCCCGGCGTTGATCAGATCCGGATCTTCCGTCCCCTCGATCGGATACGGCCCAATCCCCAGCATGCCATTCTCGGATTGGAGTGTAACCTCCACACCCGCAGGCACATGGTTGGCAATCAAAGTCGGCATGCCAATGCCGAGGTTCACGTAAAACCCATCGCGCAGTTCGCGCGCGATCCGTTTCACAATACGTTCGCGCTTGTCGACGTCTTTTGCAGGCTTGTTCATCATGTCTTCTGCCTTGTCATCCTGAGCGAAGCGAAGGACCTATGCACTTCTCTCGCCCAAAACAAAATTGCAGAGGTTCTTCGCTACGCTCAGAATGACAAAATGACTGAGCGTTTCTAACGTACGGCTTTTCGCACGGTCCTCCGCTCAATCCTCCGCTCATACAATTCACCCTGAAAGATCCTCTTCACATGAATTGATGGCGTATGAATCGCATCTCCATTCAACTCCCCAACCTCGACCAAATGCTCTACCTCGGCAATCGTCACTTTCGCAGCCGTCGCCATCATGGGATTGAAGTTCCGTGCTGTCTTCCGATAGAGCAAATTTCCCGCGCGGTCCCCCTTCCACGCCTTCACGAAAGCAAAATCGGCCGTCAGGCCTCGCTCCATCACGTACAACCTGCCGTCAAATTCGCGGGTCTCTTTTCCCTCCGCAACGATCGTTCCCACGCCGGTCGGAGTATAGAACGCCGGAATCCCTGCTCCTCCCGCGCGAATCCGCTCGGAGAAGGTGCCCTGCGGAACCAGGTCCAGCTTGATCGTCCCCTTCAGCACCATCTCTTCGAGCAGTCGGTTCTCGCCCACATACGTTCCAACGTGATGCACAATCTGTCCCGTGGCCAGCAGCAAACCGTTGCCCACGCCATCAACGCCCACATTGTTGCTGATGGTCCGCAGATTCTTCGTACCCTTGCGCACCAGTGCCCGTATCAGATTCTCCGGCATCCCACACAGGCCGAAGCCTCCGATCATGATGGTGGCGCCGTCAAACACGTCGCGGACGGCCTCATCCGCATTGGCCACAACTTTGTTCATAGCGTGAGCATTCTATCTGAATTTGCGAGACCGAGGCACGACTCATCGACATCTAGTGCCGAAACTGATGACCATCTTTTGACATTCTGGAGACAGTTCAGCGCATCCCAATTCACGCCCCACGCGTCCAATATCGCAAAGGGCAAGAGAAAGTACGTAAGAGATGTTGTTTGCTCTGATCTTTACCAAGCGGTGACAAACGCAGAGCACACGGAAGCGAACCTGCTCCGTGCAATGCGGCAGCCCGGTTGCAAGCCCGGCGCAAACGACCAGACCATGTTCCCGATCGCCAAAGTCGATCAGAGGCAGGAACGACTCGTCCACGAAGTTGCACTGCACATCGTGCTTCGCCGTTGGGTCGAGTTCGATGTTGTGTGGGAGGCCGCGAACAGAGTTTGCGATGCCTATGAAATCGGCAAGTCTAAGATAGAGAACCAGACAGGCAACACGGCTAAGCTTTAGTCTTCTACGCTTTCTTCCCCGGAGCCTTCCTCAATTCATGTGCTTGCTCGAACTCCGCGGCCAATTCCCGCGTCGCCAGATTCTCCCGGATATGCGCCAACCGCTGCTCCACTTTCCATAGCGCATCCTGCAGATTCTTCTTATTGCTGATGGCCACATCGCGCCACATCGAATACGGGCTCGCCGAAATCCGCGTCATCTCTTGTAATGCGCGGCCACCCGCCGGAAGCACGGGGGCCTCTGCTCCGAACTCTTCGACTAGCGCAGCCGCGAGCGCCGTCGAAATCATCTGTGGCAGATGGCTGATCCAGGCGCACAGACGGTCGTGCTCCTCCGCCGGCATCATCGCGATGCGCGCCCCGATCGCGTCAATCCATCCTGCGAATTCGGCAAACAATCCTTCGTTCAAATTCTGATCCGGCAGCGGTGAAAGAAACCACACCGCATTCTTGAATAAGTCGGCATCGGCATAATCGACACCGCTCATTTCCTTCCCCGCCATCGGATGCCCTGCCAGAAACCGCTTCTCCGCATTCTTTCCAAACACTTTCACGGCGCGATCGACGACTGCCGTTTTTGTGCTGCCGACATCGGTCAGTAGCGCTTTCGCGGGAAGGACGGGACCCACGCGCTCAATCAAATCGCAGATCGACAACACTGGAGTCGCGAGCACCACAACCTGACTCCCGCGTATCGCATCCCCGGGATTCACTACCCCGTCATCGATCGCCCCGCGCATCCGCGCGCGTTCCAGCGTTCCCTCGCGATCGCAACCGACAATCCTTCCGGCAAATTTCTTCTTGCGCAAAGCAAGCGCCAGCGATCCGCCAATTAGCCCAGTACCGATGATCGTTATTTGCCGAATCGCCATGCGGGTCGCGAGATTACCTATGGCTCAACATTGAGCTCACTTGAGCTTGCGCTGAAAAAAATCGACGCTCAGGGTGATCACCTCTGGACCGATTGAGTGCTCACGGTCAGGAAACAATTTGATTTCAAAATCTTTGTGCAATGCGGTGAGACGATCCCGCAACAGCAGAGCCTGGCTGACCGGAACGTTTTTGTCCCTTTCGCCATGCAGGATCAGCACCGGACATTTCAGGCTTTCCATTCGCAGGATGGACGAACGTTCGCGAATCGCATCCGGCGTCATTCCGGTTTCCGCCTTCATGTTTTCTCGAATTCCAGGCAATGTGCTGTCGTCGTACGCCTTCCGGAAATCGTAGACACCTGCGCCAAAAACGGCTGCACGCAAGTCATCCAAGGTCAGCGCTAGAAGAGATGCCGCCATCGCTCCTCGCGAATATCCATAGAGTCCCATGTGCCTGGGATTCACGAATGCCTCGTTCTGTAGTTTTTTGTAGCCTGCAGTCAAGACCTTGAGCGTTTTCGGCCCCACAAAATCAGGCGGACCTTGCGATTCCCCGAAGCCAGGTTGTGTCACCGCCACGCTGGCGAAGCCTTCCTGCGCAAGGCGGATACCTAGAGGTATAAGGTTCCAGGCGGTGCGCTGGTAGCCGGGAATTAGCAGAATCCCAGCAACCGGAGTGCTCGATGAAGGCCGAAATAGAAGAGCCTCGACCCGGTGGTCATCCACGGTGTAGTCGTATCGGCAGGCTCTCGCCCCCGCTGCATCGAGAGCAGCGCATCCTTCGCCCCTGATCCCTTTAGCGACGATTTCGGCCGAGTTCTCTTGTGCCAATGCAAGAGGAGTGACCAAACAAATCGCAAGCCCGGCGAGTAGGCTAGATATCTTCACGATCTTGCTATCCTTTGATTGCTGAATGTGGAGCCAGATCTTTAACCGATCTTCCTCCCGACCGCTGGCGCAATAATCCTCAACTCATCCATCAGCTTCGCAAACTGCTCCGGCGCCAGCGACTGTGCACCATCGGACCAGGCCTTGTCTGGCGTGCAGTGCACTTCGATGAGCAAAGCGTCGGCGCCTGCTGCCACTGACGCACGCGCCATAGGCGGCACCTTGTCGCGCCGGCCTGTCCCATGCGAAGGATCAGCTGTCATCGGAAGGTGAGACAGCTTGTGAATGATCGGGATGGCTGAGATATCCATGGTGTTGCGCGTATACGTCTCGAACGTCCGGATCCCACGCTCGCACAAAATCACATCGTAGTTTCCGCCCGCCATGATGTATTCGGCCGACAGCAGCAATTCTTCTAATGTCGCTGCAATCCCGCGCTTCAGCAGTACAGGCTTTCGGACCTTCCCCAGTTCGCGCAGCAGATTGAAATTCTGCATGTTGCGCGCGCCCACCTGAAGAATGTCGACGTAGGGCAGCATCAGAGGAATCTGGGAAATTTCCATCACCTCGCTGATAATGAGCAGCCCAAACTTCTCTCCCGCCTCACGCAGCAACTTGAGTGCGTCCTCGCCATGTCCCTGAAACGAATATGGAGAGCTCCGCGGCTTGAAGGCCCCGCCCCGCAAGACTTTCGCCCCAGCCTTGGCAACGCCCTCAGCTGTAGAAAAGAGCTGTTCGCGCGTTTCGACCGAACAAGGCCCTGCCATGACGACAACTTCGTTCCCGCCCACTCCAATGCCGTTCCGCAGTTGAACGATCGTCCCCTCAGGCCGAAAACTTCGCCCCGCCAGCTTGTACGGAGAACTTATGCGATGAACTTCCTGCACGCCGGGAAGCAATTCGAGATTGCGAATGTCGAAATCAATCCCCGAGCCGACAGCGCCCAGAACGGTCATGCGTGCGCCCGTCGACCGGTGCACCTCGAACCCCAACTTCACCAGGTGCTCGATGACCTGTTGTATCAGCGCCTCGTCGGCGCCTTCCTGCATGGCAACAATCATAAAAAGCCTTCAGCTTTCAGCCGTCAGCTATCAGCCAATCCAGCCCCGGAGAGCTGATAGCTGAAAGCTGAGAGCTAATTAATCATTCACTTCAGAATCCAACTCCGTCTCCGACTCGGTCGTTTCAGGCGAGCTCGTAATTTGTTCCTTCTGAATATTGCGCATCACGTCGATGATGCGCTCATAAATCCGTACCAGATCTCGTCCGGGCAACGGCCCTTGATTCGCGCCCTGCACATTTTCGAAAACAGTACGTTCCCGGTCGGGCTCGTAGATCGGCAACGAGGTTTCCCGTTTTAGCTTCCCGATGGCAATCGCCGCCTTCGCGCGTTCGCTCAGTAGAGCGACCAGTTTGCGGTCCATCTCGTCTATTTTCTTTCGCCAGTCTTCGATATCCATGATCTCTCAGCCCGTCACCAACAATACGTCGTCTTTACTGTGCAATAGCTGAAGGCTGACCGCTGATGGCCGATAGCCGTTTCACAAATTCCCCCACCGCCGCCGCCTCGCGCCCCCGATTCCTCTCAATCGTCTCCACAATGGCGCTACCCACGACGACTGCGTCGGCAAACTCTCCGACTTCAGCAAACTGTTCAGGAGTCGAAATCCCGAATCCCAAGGCGACCGGCAACTTCGTTACCCGCCGCAACCGCTTCACCAGTTTCCGCGCATCCTTGGCCAATTGCTGCCGCTGCCCGGTGACGCCCGTTCGAGATACGGCATAAACGAATCCCTGCGAAGCCGCCGCGATCCGCCGCAGCCGCTCATCCGGACTCGTCGGAGCCGTCAGAAAGATCGGCGAGAGATCATGCTCGCGCATGGCTCGCAGATACTCGCCAGCCTCTTCCACAGGCAAGTCGGTGACCAACGCGCCATCCACGCCCGCTGCCCGCGCTACCTTGCAAAACTTATCCAACCCCATGCGCAGAATCGGGTTCAGATACGAAAACACAATCAACCCGGTCGACTGTGCCTGCTCCCGAATCTCCGCTGCCAGTGTGAGCACTTGGGCCAGCGAAGTCCCATGCTTCAAAGCCCGCTCACTCGCACGTTGAATCACAGGACCATCGGCAACCGGATCGCTGAAGGGAACGCCGAGTTCGATCACATCAGCCCCGGCCGCGATCGCCGCAATCACGATCTCCCGGGTCGTTGCGAGATCCGGATCCCCGCACGTGACGTACGCCACCATTGCCGGCTTTCTGTAAAAGGTCAGAGGCATGCGAGTCGATCAGTAACGCTCCCACGCGATGGTCCAGTGCTCATCCGGGCGCGATGACTTCAATATCAGTTGCCCATCGGAAAAACGGTACACACGAGTCAGGTCCTTGCCGACCAGCGCCCGCACTAGCGCTCCTTGAACGTGGTGCGTGACCGTATGCGCCTGCTCATTCACCTCATAGCTACCGTAGTACGCTTCGTAGCCACCTTGATCGTACTTGACCGGATTATCCACGTCGCGAGGAGCGTCCGCGCTGGGCAGCATGATCTGCACCGACATGTGTCCATCGCGCGTATAGACGATGGTGCCCTTATGGTCGACGATGTGCTTCATTCTTCCGTCGGTGCCTTGCTCGTCTTCCCAGGCCAATCTCCAGGCCCCAATCAACTTTTCTTTTGCGGAACCGGTATCCAACTTCTCACCCGACTGAGGACTAGAAACTCCGGTCAGCGTAAATAAGGTGACCGTTGTCAACATCCAACCAATGATTGTTTTCATGCCCCGCCCCGCCCTGGCACCCAAGATTTTCTTCGTGAACCTTCGTGTCCTTCGTGGTCGACGACTTTGCCCTTCAATCCAGCTTGAGACTCTCGCGCAAAATGCCCACGTCCTTGTCGCCACGCCCCGACACATTCACAATCACAATTTCCGTTTTTTTCATCTTCGGTGCCCGCTTGATCACCTCGGCCACAGCGTGTGCGGATTCCAGGGCGGGAATAATCCCCTCGGTGCGAGCCAGCAACGTCGTGGCATCGAGAGCCTCGGCGTCCGAAGCCGGCAGATATTCCGCCCGCCCGGCATCGCGCAACGCCGCATGTTCCGGGCCGATCGAAGGATAGTCGAGCCCCGCCGACACCGAATGCGTCAACGCAATCTGCCCGGCAGAATCCTGAAGCACATAAGAATACGTGCCCTGCAACACGCCCGGAGACCCTCCGCGAAACCGTGCCGCGTGATCTCCCAAGGCTTCGCCGCGCCCGCCCGCCTCAACGCCGATCAATCGCACCTTCTTATCCTTAATAAACTCGTAAAACACGCCAATGGAATTCGATCCGCCGCCAACGCACGCGATAATCGCCGCTGGCAGTTTCCCTTCCGCCTTCAGAATCTGCGCCCGCGCTTCGCGCCCGATTACCCGATGAAAGTCCCGCACCATCGTCGGATACGGATGTGCCCCCAATACGCTTCCCAACAAATAGTGCGTGGTCCGCACGTTGGTGACCCAATCGCGCATGGCCTCGTTGATCGCATCTTTCAACGTTCGAGATCCCGATGAAACCCCACGGACTTCCGCCCCGAGCAGCCGCATGCGGAATACATTCAACTCCTGCCGCCGCATGTCCTCGGTGCCCATGTACACGACGCACTCGAATCCAAGTAGCGCACACACAGTCGCAGTGGCCACCCCATGCTGTCCCGCGCCAGTCTCGGCGATCACGCGATGCTTCCCCATACGCTCGACCAGCAACCCTTGGCCCAGGCAGTTGTTAATCTTGTGCGCTCCGGTATGCAGCAGATCCTCGCGCTTCAAATAAATCTTTGCTCCACCAAGCTTCTCCGTAAGCCGCCGCGCAAAGAACAACGGCGTCGGCCGCCCCGCATAAGTCTTCAGCAATAAATCCAATCGCGCCTGGAATTTCTTGTCTCGCTTCGCCTTCTCATACTCGCGCTCAAGCTCCTCGAGCGCTGCCATCAAAGTCTCCGGTACATACCGCCCGCCGTAAACGCCAAACCGCCCCGGCTCGTGTGGCGCGGGCACTCTTGCCCGCGCGCCGTTGGACGCGTCAGCTACCCGAGGGTGCCCCGCCCTTGTCTCGCGCTCTTGGCGAGACAGGGTGGGGACTTTGACTTTCGTAATTTTCGAAGCCGTAGCCATTCCTAATTCCCCCCGCGATCCGTCTCCCGCACTGCCCGGACAAATGCCCGCACTTTCTGCGGATCTTTCTTTCCGGGCGAAGCCTCGACACCAGACACCACATCCACTCCCCAAGGCTGAAGAATGCCCATTGCCTCGCCGACATTTTCGGGATTTAACCCACCGGCCACGACCAATTTCAAGCCGTCCAGTCGCATCCCTTCCGCCATCGGCACTGCTCTCTTCCAATCAAAAGCCGTGCCTGTGCCGCCCGGCTGACGCAGGTCGCCAGAGTCCAGCACGAACGTGTCCAGTAACCCTTGGGAGCGCGCAGAAAATTCAGCGAGAGTCTTTCCGCAATTTGCGTAATCTGCTGACGTGTTCCGGACTTCACCCTCGGCCTTGCCAAAAAGATTCATCGGCAAAGCCATCAAGAATTTCACGCGCGGACCAAGGGAGGACGCGCTCACCGCCTTAAAGCCGCTGGCCCCCGAGCCACCGCCCATAGATGGATACGTCTGCACTCCCGTCAGCCCCGCATCGCGAAGTGCATCGATTGGGTCAACTGTCTCGCCGCTCACACACACTCCGATCTTGTCTACACTTTCCGGTAACTTCTCCACTATGTCTCTCGCCGTCTCCACCGTTACGAACCGCGGACTCTTCTCATAAAATACAAACCCTACCGCATCCGCGCCCGCCTCGACAGCCACGAGAGCGTCTTCCAGATTCGTCATCCCGCAAATCTTGACCCAAGTCATAAGAACGTGGCTGACAGCAGCCATTCGAGTTAGCCTTTGCTGGGTACTGAGTACTGAGTGCTCGCTACTCGCAGGATCTCGCGCAGCGCTTCTCCCGGACGTTCCGCCCGCATCAGCGATTCCCCTACCAGAAATGCGTGATACCCCGCCGCTCGCAACCGCGTCACGTCATCGGCAGAATGAATTCCACTCTCGGCTACGCGGACGACACTCGCGGGCAATTTCGCACCCAGGTCAAATGCCGTCTGCAAGTCGACTTTGAACGTCCGCAAATCGCGCGTATTCACACCAATCAAATCGCATCCCGCATCCAGGGCCCGCTGCAACTCGTCTGCATCGTGCACTTCACACAGAACGTCGAGTCCTCTGGTCCTCGCAGCCCCAGCCAGTCGAGTCAATTCGTCCTGGGTCAATGCCGCCACAATCAGCAAAACCGCATCGGCGGAATTCGCCCGCGCCTCCACCAACTGAAACTCATCGACGATGAAATCCTTCCGCAAGCAGGGAATCGCGACCGTCGCCGAGGCCTTCCGCAAATTCTCGAGCGATCCCTGAAAGAACTCCTCATCGGTCAGCACCGACAAGGCGGCTGCTCCCGCACCCTCCAACTCCTGCGCCAACTCCACGGGATCGAACGACGCTCGTATCAGCCCTTTCGACGGCGAGGCCTTCTTCAACTCCGCAATCACCGCGATGCCGTCGCGGCCCTTAGAATCGAGTGCCTTCCGAAACCCGCGGGGTACGTGCTGCTCCGCCCGCCGTTCCATTTCGCGCAAATCCGCCCCGCGCCTGGACTCCGCCACCCGGGCCCGCGTTGCCGCTACAATCCTGTCGAGAACCGCAGCCATAGAGAATCTTTTGATTATAAGGGAGTGGAAGGCCTATCCAAGGAACAGGCAAAAACTTTGACTTTGTAATGTCATCGAAATCGTAGGATTTTGACTTCCTGGACCACGGCGGTGCTACTTGCAGATCTCCTGCAACTGCTTGTACGGTTTTTCCATCACCGGTGGAAACTTGATCTTCTTCGCCTCGATCCACAGTTCCAGCAATGTCCCGCCGTACTTCGACCCAACATCCGGATCCCCCTCGTACACGGGATCGCTCTCCGCCTCTTCGAGCGTCACGAAGGTGAATCCTTTTTTCTGCATCAGATCGAGCGCATCCGGCAAAATCGTGCGACTGAACGCTCCCAGATGCAGCAGCAACACATGATTGATGTCATGTCCGTAGACCATTTTCGCGAGATCCCTGCCCAGATCAAAGTACGAAGACTCAATCGACAAGTAGCTTGACTTAAGCCAGGCAATCGATTGCGCATCATTCTTCGCCGCGCATCGCGCATACGCGCTGTTCCATAAATAGTCTTCCCAGTCCAGCGTCACCTGCGCCACGCGGTAGCCATGCGCCTGCAAGTAAGCCCGCACCGCACGACGCTTCTCGACGGTCTCTCCTTCGTGCAGAAACGGATAGCGCAGCCAGTGCCAGCCACCATCCTTCCCCCCGAGCAACTCCAGCGACGGTTCGTTCTCGTCGATCTCGCGCTCAAACGCCTCCGCGGGATTCGTATTCAGATTGATGTGCCCATAAGTATGATTTCCAATCGGCTCCGCCGCTGCCCAGATCTTTAAGGCCTCCGCCGCATCCTGATTTCCTTCCAGCTTCCTCGCGTTGATGAATCCATACGCTGGAGGCGCATGCCGCGCGTTCAAAATGGCAATCGCGTCCCGTGCAATCTGCACCCGCGTGATCCCAGGTGGCAAGTCGCCATTCAGCGGCAAGTCATCAAAAGTAATTGCCACCTTCTGCGCCGCACACACGTTGACAATTAGAAAAAGCGAGACGACGAACGAACATTTCATGGCTGAGAGTCTACAAGAGGAACCCACGATTCCGAGGGTGCCCCATCCTTGTCTCGCGTATTTTGCGAAACAGGGTGGGGATTTTGATTTCCTAAACTTGTGCCAGTGTCTCGCTGACTATTGTGGATTCTCCCTACTCCATCCCCAACGAAATCTTCACAGACTTCCCATACTCCCGCGCCTTTTCCAGCACCTTGTGCTCATCCACCGTCAACAAGAGATGACTCTGCATAACAATTTTGCCGCCGATAATCACCGTCGCCACATCGCTCCCCTTCAGCGAATACGCGATCTGCGCATAAACCTCATACATGGGCACCGCATTCGGTTCGTTCAGACTGATCAATATGATGTCCGCCTTCTTGCCCGCTTCGAGCGACCCAATCTCCTTTTCCATATGCAGAGCCCGTGCCCCATCGATGGTGGCCATCTCGACAACCGACTTCGCATTCAACGCCAGCGGATCCATCTTCGAGATCTTCGCCAGCTTGGCCGCCAGATCGATTTCCTCCATCAGATCAAGATCGTTATTACTCCCGGCGGGACCATCCGTCCCCAAGCCGACTGCCACGCCCGCAGCACGCATCTCTGGCACCGGAGACACGCCGCTCGCAATCATCATGTTGCTCGACGGATTATGCACGCACCCCACGCCGCGCTGTGCCAACAATTTCCGGTCAGCCTCATCGACAAAGATGCAGTGCGCCGCAACAATATCCGGCCCCAGGACGCCGATCTTGTCCAGATACTGCACTGGGGACATGCCGTTCGTCTTCTCCGAGTCCTCCCACTCCTTCTTCATCTCAGCCACGTGAATCAAAATTGGTGCATGATACTTCCTCGCCAACGCCGCCGCATCCTGCAGCGTCTTCTTCGAGCATGTATAAATCGAATGCGGAGCTGGAGCCGCATGAATCAACGGATTCCCCTGCCACCGCTTCAAGAATCTCTCTGTATACGCCAGCATCTCTGCTTCTGACTTGTTATCCGGCGCCGGGAAATCGATGAATGTCTCTCCCAGCACACCGCGCATTCCCGCAGCCTCGGTCTCCTCGGCGATTGCGTCCTCAAAGTAATACATATCCGCGAAGGTCGTAACCCCAGCGCGAATCTGCTCGGCTGCCGCCAGTCGCGTCCCCCAGCGCACAAACTCTTCATTGACATTCTTCGCTTCTGCCGGAAAAATGTACTTGTACAGCCAGTCATTCAGTGTGACGTCGTCATGCAGCCCGCGAAACAAGGTCATCGGCACATGGGTATGCCCATTGATGAATCCCGGTAGCACCAGGTGTCCTCGTGCATCGATCACCTGCGCACTCTGATATCGCGCCTCAATCTCCGCCCTCGGCCCGACCGCAACAATCGAATCCCCGCGTACAGCCACGCTCCCATCTTGGTAGATCGCCCGCGCCGAATCCATCGTCACCACAATCCCGCCGCTGACAATCAGATCGACACTCTGCTTCTCCTGCGCGATGGCGACGGAGATGAGCACGACCACTGTTGTCGCGATCAGGATGAGGGTTCCCCTCCCCGCTTTCGTTCTGTTCATGATTGGATAAGTCCCCGAGGGCGCCCACCCTTGTTGCGGTGCTTGCGACAGGGTGGGGATTTTGAATTCCTTATTCCCCGATCAAATTTCCTTCTTCTCCGCCAGCGCGATTTCCGTATCTGGTACCGGCTTGCTCCGGAACACGCTGAATTCCTTCACCTGATTCAACACAAACGTCGGCACTCCCGCGGTCACCGGCACTTTCATTCGTCCGAATGTCGCGTCCTGCACATCCTCCAGCACAAACACAGGCCTCGCATCCCCATTCGAGCTCTCGATCCTCACCGCCTGCATCTCCAGTCCCCGCACGTGCCTGACGAAAAATCCATGCGCCGGAGTCGTCCCAAACATATTCGGCTCCGGATACTGCTTCTCCTTCTCCGGCACCTGCGCCTCGGCATCGCTATTCGTACCGCCACCCCGATTCACCACCATCACATCGGTAATCTTCACATCCTCAATGGCATGTCCCGGAATTCCCGCCACGATGCACGCAATCTTCGGCGAGCCCTCCGCCTGCATGCAACTGATCCCGCTCAAAATGATCCGTCGGATCGTTCCCTCCGGCACGCCCGCCGGCCCTCGCATGCGAGCCCCAAGCCTTATGAAAATCGGCGCCTCAAACACATCGCGCATTGTGATGTTCGTGCAGGTCACATCTTCGATCACAGCTCCGTCCACACTCTCGATGGCCAGCCCGCGGCATCCGTCAAACACGCAATTCGATACTGTGATGTTCTTGAATCCCCCATTCGACTCCGTCCCAAACTTGATCCGTCCGGTGCGCGGGACTTTTTCCCCGGCGGGAAACTTCTTCCAGGTCCCATCGAGCATCGCGCCTTCCTGGTAACTTCCCGACAGCAGGCAATTGCTGATGGTCACCATCTCTGTCGCGCGCGCATATCCCAGCGCAAACGAGCTCTTCAAACAGATCCCGTCGTCCCACGGAGAATTCACCGAGCAATTCGAGACGCGCACATTCCGGCAGCAATCGATATCCATGCCGTCTCGGTTCGTATCAATCTTCAAATTGTCGATCGTAAGATTGTCGACGCCGGTTGCCAGAATTCCGAAATGCCCGCCGTGCGAAATGGAAAAATCACGAAGCAGCACATTTCGGCAGTTTTTCAGCGCGATCGCCTTGTTCGCGACCCCGGGGTTCTCGGCCACCGGCCCGGCTCCCCAGCCACGGCTCAACCCCTTACCCCAGACCAGGCCCGGCCCCAGAATCGAAACGTCGTTCAGCCCTTCACCCCAAATCAAGCTGTTGTGCCAGTGATTGTGCCCGTAATCCTGATAGTCCTCCCATGGCTTGTTCGATTCCGCAGGATCGTAACTCTGCGCGGGATCGGATGCCGGATCCGCCGCCACAATCGTCGCTCCTTGATCCAGGAAAAGCGCCACGTTACTTTTCAAATGAATCGAGTAGCAAAGATACTTTCCGGATCGAAGGTAGACGGTTCCACCGCCCGAGGCGGCCGCCGCCTCGATCGCGCGATTGATCGCTGCCGTATCGAGCGCCTTGCCGTCGCCCGCAGCTCCAAGCGCCCGCACGTCAAAGAAGAGCTGCGAAAGACTGTTTTTTTCAGTCGAGTTCTGCGCGCCCGTTGTGGGAATACTTGCTCCAATGGCAACGCCCGTAACCCCAGCAATTCCCGTACCCGCGCTCTTAAGAAATCTCCGCCGCCCACTGTCTCTCATTTTCATGTCCACCGGGTGCCCATCCTTCTCGCGTTGTGTGCGACAGGGTGGGGACTTTGACTCTAGATGGCAAACGAACAATCATTGACGACCCACGACCGTCCCTACCCTCCCACTCGTCTCAAATAAAACTGAAAAAAATCCTCTGGATTGGACTGCAGACAAACCTGCGCGTTCGGAGTGCCCGGTTCTCCTCGAGTGAATCCCTTCTCGTCCACGCGAATGTGCATCGCGGTCACCGGACATAATTCTGGCTTCAAGGCAAACGCCACCGCCATCGGATCAAACAACGTCGGCGTTTCCAGCGCCCACAGCTGATACAAGATCGCGAGCTGATCCGTCACGGCCGTCCCGCGCGTAAATAGGAAGTTACGCTTCACCTCATCGAGCTTCAGCTGCGTCGAATCCAGCGGCATCACAAATAGCGGTACGCCCAACGCGAACAGCTTCTGCGCCGACGCCACATCATTCAAAATGTTCCACTCCGGCGCTGGCGGTACATGCTCGTTATATCCAAAGTCCCCGTAACCCTTTCGAATCGCGCCGCCCATGATCACCACGCGTTTCAGCTTTCGAAATGTCGCCGCATCCTTGTCAATCGCCGCACCAATATTCATCAGCGGACCAATCGCGATCAGCGTAATTTCCCCCGGATACTTCCGAATCTGGCCGATCAGGAAGTCCGCCGCATCTCCATGCGAGGTCTTGGCAAAATGCCCGCCCTCGGCATAGCGTCGCTGCGACATCGGTGCGGCCGCAGTGGGCTTCCCCGCCATCACGGAAATTTCGGTCCTCCCCACTTCTCCGAGGAACCGGTCGACGATCCTGGCCCGCAACTCGGTGTCGCGGAAGGTAGTGGTCACTCCCAGAATCTCGAACTCCGGACTCTTTACCGCGAGCGCCAGCGCAAATGCATCGTCCACGTCGTCGCCAATGTCGGTATCAATAATGACTTTGTCACGCGCCGCTTGCGCCCAACCCGCAAGCGATCCCAGGCACAAAATCAAAGTCAAAACTCCACTCCACACACACCGACTCATGTGCCCATTCCTCTCCCGAGCCGATAACGATATATGAATCGCCACGCCAGCGAAAGCGCCTGCCGATTTCCTCTGTGCCCTCCGTGGTGAGGACCGTGTCCCCACTCACACATCGTGTTCTGAAAGTCACGCCCAGTAAGCCTTTTGACTCGGGTAAGCCTTGCAGAATCAATGCGCGCACTCCAGGCATGTCTCGTGCATTCCGTCAGTGTGCCGCTAGTCGGCAGGAGGCAACCACAATGACCCGCATCAACCTAGCTAGCAACACAAAGAATCGTTTTCTGACCTGGGGCAAGAACGCCAGCGCCCTGGTCTTCGCTGCCGTACTGATCATCTGCTCAGTAACGGTTGGATGTTCCAGCGACAAACCAAAACCCGTAAGCTCCAACAATCAGATTCCGGTCACGCAGCCGCAGGCCCAGGCGCAACCGATGCCCGCACCAACCGTGCAGGCAGAGAACAAACTGGCTCCCAAGAAGCCGGTGGTTCACAAGAAGCCTGCGACCGTGAATTACACCGATAAGACGTACGGCGTGACGTTTGAGTATCCGCGGCGCTACGCGATCGAGACCGGAGACGCTGCGTCTGAACTGATCCAGACAAATCCTGTCCCGATGAACTTCGTACAGCCCGGCGGAGTCGCGCTGGCCGCAGTCGAGCTCCCCGAGACCGGATTCATCAACACCGACTTCTCGTCCGCATTCTTCAACGTGAGCGTCCACAAGACCATCACCGCCGATCAATGCAGTGAGTTCTCGGTGCCTCAGTCGAAGCCGGTAGCGAAGTCTGAGACCGCTGCGGCGTCGCCAGAAGTTGCGAAGACGGAAGGCGCGAAGCAGGACTCCGCACCACTAACGAAGTCTGAAGCGCAGTCGACAGCAAGCACCGACCAGCCGAAGTCTTCAACGCCGGCTTCTGATGCTTCGTCGAACTCCAAGCTGATGCTCGGCGACATGGAACTCCGCGCCACCGAAGCCGTCACCGGCGAAGGCACGCGACAGAGCGACTCCAAGTACTTCCATGTCTACCAGAATGGAGCGTGCTACGAGTTCGCCCTGAACGTCACGACTGACGCGTCGGCCGAAGGCCTGGTCAAGCACGTCGATCGCGACAAAGTCTTCAACCGCCTGCAACAGATTCTCTCCACGGTGAAGATCAACCCCATCACTCCGGAAGTGACCGCCGAAGTCCCAACCCCGACGGCTGCGCAAACGCCCGCGCAGTAATTTCAGGGATCACAGTTGCCCCGACCTTGTCTCGCTGATTGTGGCGAGACAGGGCGGGGATTTTGATTTTCCCTGTGTCCTCTGTGGTGAGTTCGTCTCTTGCGGCTACATCAGATAAGTCCGTGAAAAGGCAGGCAATGGATCCGATTCCCCAACCGGACAATGGCCGTCTGACCGCTGTCCTTCGGTCATACGGTGGCCTGTCCATTTAGGGGTATGCTTGGTGGACTGACGGTGTGAGGGCCTTCGCAAAGTATGCAATGTCCGCATTGCCACAGCCACATAAGTACGCACTCAAAACACTGCAAGCGATGTGGCGGGGCCATTCCTGCCGGTCAGCATCTGCTGGAAGAGTGCGGATTGACGGAGCCCGCACCTGCTGCCTCACGGACTACCACTACTGCTGTTTCTGCACGCGGCGCGGCCGTCCGGTACCGTTTCGCTCGGCTCGGTGACCGCTTCATTGCCTTTGCGCTCGATATCGCCCTGCTCTTTGGGCTGTTCGCCATCGTAGATGCGTGGGCTTTTATGCGTTGGGGCACGTCCGACGCGGCTGAACTGCAGCTCACAATTGCTTCGCTGGTAATTGCTGTAACCCTAAACAGCGCCATACTTTTCCTCTATGGATGCCTGATGGAGGCGGCGTGCGGCGCCACACTCGGAAAGGTGTTGGTGGGAATTCGAGTGGTGCGAACGACGCAACGCGGCGCGTTGGCCGCCTGCGCCCTGCGGAATCTTTTGCGCATCGTCGACGGCTTGGCCTTCTATCTGGTGGGAACTGCCGTGGCAGCCTGCTCGGAGGGTCGGCAGCGAATCGGCGACATTTGCGCGCGTACGGCGGTAATCGAAGAAACGTTCGGCATCGCCGCCAGAGTGAGTGCAATCGTGTTATGGATCGTGACCCTGGCTGGAGCTGGGTGGGCTGTGCCGCGGATATGCTCCACCAACAATCCGGGACACACGGGCTATCTGAGCCAAGTGGTTGTCCGCATTGGCACGACGGGAAGGTCTGCTTATTTCCGCGTCGGTGGTTTTACGTTGGACCTTCACTCGTAATGTGAAGCGACCGCGGCTGTTTTGATTTTTCCTTTTTTGGGAGAGCGGTCTTTCGCTGGTATCCCCTCCCCCACCGGTCTACTGGAATCATTGAGTTAGCGGGGAATTTTGAGAAGATCTCTGGGGCTCAATCACTTGCGCGTAAAATATTGAGGCGCAATGACTTAGTCGTCATGCTTCAGATCTTCTGCGTTCCAAATACGAGTATGAGAGATTCAAAAATCTCAGTCAAGGGTGAACATTGGGGCGCTGTGGAAAACTGTCGTGATGGTGGTTCAGGCATCCCTCCGGGATGCATGTTCCGTTCTGGTCGCTGACCCGCCAGTGAAACTGGCGGGCTATTGTCAGTCGTCCCTCCGGGACGATTGGGGCCGCTGGGGGAACGATTCGCCCCCCTGCGGCACGATTGGCCCGCTGCGGGCACGATTCGGCCCCTCCGGGACGATTGGGGCGGTCGGGTTCGTGGTGATTTCCATCACTGCCATTGCGCTTCATTGCTCTTATCCTCGGCAGTTCATCATTCATCCCGCATCCTCGGAGAAATCAATCATGAGTCATGCCCACTCGCGCAGATGTTTTCTGGAAGCCTCACTGGTGGCTGGAGCCGCGATTGCCACGCCCCGTAATCTCTTCGCGACAGAGACGCCGCATCTCTCGGGCAATCTCACGGCAAGAGGCGAATCCGCTTCTCCGCCCAAGCCTGCGTTCGCGGTCACCGACTATCATATTCATCTGAGCAATACGCTCACGATTGATCAGGCGCTGCAACTCGGCAAAGAGCGTGGAGTGCAGATCGGGATCGTCGATCATCCCGGGCAGGGATTTTCCATCAACAGCGACGCCGACCTCAAGAAATACATTGAGGGACTACGCAAGTATCCCGTGCACGTCGGGCTGCAGCCCGTTTATACCGGATGGTCGAAGAGTTTCTCGAAGCCCGTTCTCGACCAACTTGACTATGTTCTGATGGACGCGCTCACGATGCCGCGGCCCGACGGCGGATGGCTGGCGATCTGGCAGATCGACACCGTGGTCGACAATGGTGAAGAATTCATGACGCACTACATGCCGTTCATCGAACAGGTGCTGACTACCGAGCCCATCGACATCTTCGGCTGGCCCACGTTCCTGCCCGTGCCTATTGCGCGGCAGTACGCGCAGCTCTGGACGCCGCAGCGCGTCGACCGCATCATCGAGCTGGCGCGCGCCCGCAAGATCGCCATCGAGATCAACGAGGTGGCGCATGTCCCCGACGAGAATTTCATCGGGCGCGCTAAACGGGCCGGCTTGAAATTCACCTTCGGGACGGATTCGCGGAACGAACATGCAGCGCATTTGTATTACTGCTATCAGATGGTGGAGAGGTGCGGACTGGGGGAGGCGGATATGTTTGTGGTGAAGAAGAAGTAATCAAGCGGAAAGAGAAGTCAAGACTTGAGGTACCTGCCGTCTGTCCCCCGTTTATCCTATCTCCGGTTTTATCCTCGGTTTCATCGTCCCCACCCTTTGCAGAGAACGCAAAGGATGGGCCACCCGCCGGATTCGCGGAACGAACATGCTTGAGTCCGGGAAGATGCAGGAACCCAAATACCATCCCTCCACGGACCGCTCCTTCACCCCTTAATTGTAGAACTGACACTTGTGACAGGTCCCCCTCCTTGCCTTGAATGAGAACCTGAAGCGCATTCTTCCTGGGGCAACACCACTTTCAAAAGAGATGGAGCGCCCGATGAGACGGAGTTGCACGCGATTTTTGTCTATTGTCACATTCATTACTGTTCTGGTGGCAGCCAGTGCACCGAGGATTCTTGCGCAGGATACGGGCTCAGCCACAACTGAATCCCTGGAAAAGTCATTTCCGGCGAAGCGACCGTACTCGCCGTATGCCGACCGGGCATTTCCAACGCGCGTTTTCTTCGGGGATACGCACCTCCATACCGCATTCTCGATGGATGCGGGGGCTTTCGGCGCGCGCTTGGGGCCTCGTGACGCTTATACCTTCGCGAAGGGCAATCAAGTGACATCGAACACCGGACAGCCCGTGAAGCTCTCGCGGCCGCTCGACTTCCTGGTCGTCTCTGATCACTCCGATGGCATGGGTTTTTTCCCGCTGATATTGGCGGGCGGGACAGACATGATGGCCGACCCGCAAGGTCGGAAATGGCATGACATGATTACCACAGGCAAAGGCCCGGAAGCGGCCATGGATATCATCGTCAGCTTCGGCAAGGGCGAGATATCGAAAGCGATTTTTCCCTTTCCAGGCACTTCCTCCTATCGTGGGGCGTGGGAGGAAACGATCAAGGCCGCTGACGAAGCGAATGATCCCGGGAGGTTCACTGCTTTTATCGGATATGAGTGGACCTCGAACACATCAGGCAACAATCTGCACCGCAACGTGATCTACCGCGACAACGGAACCAAGGCTAGCCTGATGGAGCCTTTCACGACCATGAAGCCTCTCGGTAGCGATAACCCGCGGGATCTCTGGAAGTGGATGGCTACTTATGAAGAGAAAACTGGGGGGCGGGTATTGGCAATCGCCCACAATGGAAACCTTTCGAATGGTCGGATGTTTCCGCGGATCGAATCCTTCACTGGCAAACCTGTGGATCGTGAGTATGCTGAAAAGCGGGCGCACTGGGAGCGACTGTATGAGGCGACTCAGACCAAGGGCGATGGCGAGACCCATCCCTTCCTCTCTCCCAACGACGAATTTGCCGATTACGAGCGATGGGACAAGGGGAACCTGGACGGCAGCGCGGCCAAGACGAAAGACATGCTCGAATTCGAATATCTTCGTGCGGCTTTCAGGAACGGGTTGAAGCTCGAGAAGGAATTAGGAACCAATCCCTACAAGTTTGGACTAATCGGCAGTAGCGACGCGCACACCGGCCTCTCCGCCCTAGAGGAAGACAACTTCTTCGGCAAGGTTGTGCCGCAGGAACCAAGTCCGAAGCGCGCCGTGAACCCCTTCATCGATAACAAGCAAACCGGTGTGAAGATTATGGACTGGCAGGTAACCGCGGCCGGCTATGCGGCGGTCTGGGCAACCGACAATACCCGGGAAGCTCTCTGGGACGCGATGCAGCGGAAAGAGACGTATGCGACCACCGGCCCCCGCATGATCGTCCGCTTCTTCGGCGGCTGGGATTTCGAGGCTAAGGATGCACAGACCCGCAACCCGGCGATCGCGGGTTACGAAAAGGGTATTCCGATGGGTGGAGACCTGAGAGACGCCCCAGCGGGGAAAGCACCGACTTTTCTCGTCGCTGCGCTCAAGGATCCAATCGGCGCGAATCTCGACCGCATTCAAATCATTAAGGGGTGGCTCGATCTGAAAGGTGACACGCACGAGCAAGTCTACGACGTGGCCTGGGGAGGCGATCGCAAACCCGGTGGCGACGGCAAATTGCCGTCAGTCGGCAACACTGTGGACGTTGCGAATGCGACCTGGACCAACACCATCGGCGCGCCCGAGTTAATCAAGGTCTGGAAAGATCCTAACTTCGATCCCTCCCTGCGCGCCTTCTATTACGTGCGAGTCATAGAAATACCGACGCCACGTTGGACTGCGTACGATGCGAAGTATTTCGGGATCAAGATGCCGCCGGAGGTCCCGATGGTGCATGAGGAACGCGCTTATACTTCGCCAATTTGGTACACGCCAGCAAAATAATTCTGGAGATTCTTGTGAAGCTTCTCCGCGAACCGCTCGTCCACTTCCTCATTCTGGGGGCAGCGATCTTCGCGGCTTTCAGCTTCATGACCCGCCATAAAACCGACAAGCCGCGCGAGATTGTCATCAGTCAAGGCACTCTCGAAAATATCGTCACCGGCTTCTCTCGTACTTGGCAACGCCCGCCCACCGAGGATGAACTGAGAGGCCTGGTGCGAGACTATATTCGCGAAGAAGCAGCCTATCGTGAAGCCCTCGCGATGGGCCTCGATCGCGACGACACCATCGTGCGCCGTCGCCTCCGTCAGAAACTCGAATTCCTTTCCGACGATCTTGCTTCCCGCTCAGTGCCCACCGATGCCGATCTGCAGCAATTTCTGCAATCGCATTCAGAACAGTTCCACACCGAGACCGTTCTCAGCTTTCGCCATGTCTACCTGAACCCGCAACTGCACGGGCCTAATCTTAAGGCCGATACGGCAAGGCTTCTCGTAGGCCTCGACTCAGCGACTGTCGATCCCGATTCCGTCGGCGATCCCTTTCTCCTTGAGACCCATTTTGATCGCACTCCCCTGTCCGATGTGAAGAAGATCTTTGGCGAGAAGTTCGCCTCGGCGCTCGTCGCGGCCACTCCCGGCCAATGGAAGGGACCGGTGGAATCCGGTCTCGGCCTTCATCTAGTTCTTGTCTTGCACCGTCAAGATGGCCAGCTACCCGTACTCGCCGACATCCGCGATGCAGTCCGCCGCGAGTGGTTGAACGCCAAACGCAACGAGGCCACCGACAAGTTTTACGAGGGGCTGCTTCAAGGCTATTCAATCAAAGTCGAATCGCGCGAAAACAAGAAAATCGCGTTGGTGCAATGATGCGGCGTGTTCTATTTGTAATCGTGATTTGCGTTTCCCTCGCCGGAAAAGTCTTTGCCCACGAGTTGCGCCCTGCGTATCTCCAACTTCATCAGACTGGCGCTGAGTCCTATGACGTTTTCTGGAAGGTACCCGCAGCCGGTGACAACCTGAGGCTCAGCCTCTATGTGCAACTACCTGAAACTTGCGCCAATCAAACTCACCCGCGCGGCATTTTCTCCAGCAGCGCATATTCCGAACAGTGGACCGTGAATTGCCCGGGTGGTCTGAGCGGCTCGACCATCCGTATCGACGGCCTTACCGCGACTCTGACGGATGTACTTGTCCGCATCGAACACCTCGATGGCTCCTCGCAAGTCACGCGGTTAACTTCGTCTTCTCCGGCGTTCATCGTCGCCCCAGTTCCGTATCGCTTTGAGGTTGCTCGAACGTACCTGACGCTCGGCATCGAGCACATTCTCACCGGGTTTGACCACCTCTTATTCGTCTCTGGACTGCTCTTGCTGGTTACGAGTGTCAGGCGCCTGCTTCTCACTGTCAGCGCCTTCACTCTCTCACACACGGTCACGCTATCTCTCGCCACGCTCGGCTTCGTTCACGTTCCTCCAGTGCCTGTTGAAGCGGTGATCGCACTGAGTATCCTCTTTGTCGCCTACGAAGTCTTGCGCAAACGCGACCATACCGACAGCCTCGCACAGCGCAAGCCCTGGCACGTCGCCTTTTCCTTTGGACTTCTCCACGGTCTCGGTTTCGCGGGCGGACTCAACGCTGCTGGACTGCCAGCGGGGCACATCCCACTCGCTCTGGGATTCTTCAGTGCAGGCGTCGAAGTCGGCCACTTTTCTTTTGTCGCCGTGGCGTTGACGGCTATCTCCGCAGTCCGTCATTGGACGACCAAACTCCCTGCCTGGTCATTCCGAGTCCCTCCATACGCCATCGGCAGCGTCGCAGCGTATTGGCTAATCGCCCGCCTCGCCGCATTCTGAGGACCCGATGAGAATAATCAACGAAGAGTTGATCCAAAGCACTCCAAGATCTGTCGTCTTGTCGGCAAGGGTTGGTACTTCGGACCTGAAGGACACCCATGCGCAGGATCACTGACAGCGCAAACCTCTCTGGCGTAAGGTGTCCGCAACTGTAGGTGTCAAAAACGAGTGCGGAGTCCCTTTATGCGGAAGGAGACTCGCAGTAAGAAAACCATCTGTGTGATTTGCGGGAAGCCGATCACCAAGGCTCAGCGCCCGTCGGTCCGAATGCAGCCAGGCCAAGAAGCCCACCTGGAGTGCTTCGTCAAACGCGAGAAGGACGCGTCGAAGCCCAACTGACTGACGTGGGTGGCGCAGCCTCAGTTTTAGTTTTCCGCTCATTAACACGGCTGAGGGTGGCCTATCCTTCGCGGTTTTCGAAGGGTGGGCACGATGCTGCCTGCCGTGACGGGGTTCGTTAGCACCTTTGACAAAACCTCCGGCTGGCGTGGTCCTCTCTTTGCCACAGGTTTAAACAATTCGGTGAAGGTCACTGGAATGCCCGGTCCACCCGGCCGCTGGTACTTCCGTAATCTCTTCCGTTCGAATTCCCTAGGTGCGGGCATTTCTCCACCGAATAATTGTCGTATGAGGAACCTTTCCATCTTTGCCGCGCTGCTGGTCTGCGCGTTCGCCGCCGTCTCGGCGGCGCAAGACAATCGCGTTTTCGACTGGACTCCCGCCAACAGCGAGACGATCCCCCTGGAACCGGCCAGCTTGCATGCCGGCCGCATCTACCATCCGGCTGCCGGAGGCGGCAACATGCACGTGCAGATCGACTCCAGATATCCGGTCACCGTTGCCATGGTCTGGGCCGATGAATGGGACGCTGCGATGCGGAATCCTGAAGGTTCCCCGAATTTCAGCTTTCTCTGCTTGAAGGAGCATGTCACTAGCTCGATTTACGAGTGTCATCTTCCTTCCGAGCGGGCTATGATCCTCACCTTCCGCGACGAACGCAAGCCGCAGAAGCCCGTCGTCGCCACGATCGGCGCCGTCCTTGGACCGGGCGCCCGGCCCTTCATGTCCCTCAACGATCTTCACATCCAGTACTACAGCTGGTCTTGCGTGAACAATTGCATTCTGCCCGAGTTCCACTGGCGCCGCATCCTGAACGAAAAATACGAGATAACACCGGCGCCCAAGGTCTACAGCCTGATGACTCCCGATCACGATGACCAGGAACTCAACGTGAAGATCAAGTCGCCCATTCCGCTGACGGTCGCTCTGCTCCCATCGCAGCTCGCGGACCAGGTCTACGACAAGACCGTATCGCTCAGTGACGCTCTCGGCAAAACCGGCTGCAAGGAACGCGGCGTCCAGTCGATGAGCTTTCACTGCAGCTTCAACGTCGCCAATGGCACGCAGACACTTCTGATCCTCCCCGACATCGACGTTTCCGGCCACAAGAAGGCCAATGTCGAAGTCGAAACGGTGAAGTGCGTCGACCACTGCGAGCTGCTGCCTCCTCCGCCGAATCCGTAAAAAGGGACTGGGCCTGGCGAGCTTTCGGAGTCGAGGAGTCGTGTCAACAGAAATCAAAACCAATTAGCCTTGGCCATCTGCCTGCGCGTACATATGCGAGCTTGGGACAAGGTGAATGGCGGACACGCCGGTGTCCCTGAGGGGCTAAAGCCACGATTGTTTTGGTGTCCTTACGGTACGGCTTTAAGAGGGTGCGGAAAAACTTTTCTGGTAACTGGCAATTCACCTCAGCGGCTAAAACCGCGGCAGAAAGCAGGCTACTTATCGCAACGCTCGAAGCGCTGCGCCACCCAAAATCACACTCATCCTGAGTTTTTTCGCAATCCCTAAAGCCGTGCCCTGCCCAAACCGTTCGGGCGGGTGGCGCAGCAGAAATTTGAGCTTAGGCCGTGCCCATTCAAACCTGCAGCTGGAGGTCGACTTTCGGTCTCCGAGTTGGAAGGTTACAAAATGCCGAAGGAAGCCCGATCAACCCTCAACTGCTTTCGGGCCCTGGTGTTCTCGCCCTTTTGGGGCAGCAGACGTGCCTTGGTCTCGAGGTTAAGCGCACACATGTGAGTGTTCATCTCGCCGGCCAGTTTCATCGCGAGATTCCGAATCGTCTCGAGCCTTTTCAGACACTGCTTATCCGGTGCCTGCAGATGCTCGGCCAGCTCTCGAAGAATGTCGCAGTTCCCAATAATTGCGGTCAGTTGATTGATGACATGGTGCGAGAAGACGCACGACGGCGACGGACACTTTTCCAGCGGAACAGCCATATTTCTCCTCACTTTCTCCCGCACAGCACGCACCGCAGCGTCCTCGTTGCATGTGGAAATGAGCACGCCAGGCACCACGAGTTCGCGCCGCAACCCACTGAGAACAAGAGGCACCATTAAGATCACCCTGCCACCCAGCGCCAAATGGCACTGACGAGTGAGGCAAAGTCCCCACTGGGCGGGTGGCGCAGCAGAAATCTGCGCCGGAAGATTGGCACGCGGGAAGAACTTCATATTCCACTCGCGAGGAGAATGGGGGTTAGTTGTGATGAAGATTCTAGTTTGTAGCCGGAGACTTCAAGGATTCTTTTCGCGTTCTGCTTCGGTCGATCCACGCCCTTGGGGTTGAAGCGCGCGCTTTTTGCTGCCCCTTACCGCACGGCTTTAAGCCGTGCCCTTTCAAGCCTCTTGCTCGCAGCGATTTCCACCTTTCGGAAAATCACGAAAGGTGGGGCACCCGGGCGCGGGCCATCTTAAGGGGAATCAGGGTTCTGTCATCGCAGCGCTTGCAGGCTGTCTTGCGTTACCGACGTTCCGCCGGGTGAAGAAATCGTCCGCAAGGCGCACTGCGCCCATCGTTCTTGACCCAGAGAGGTCGACATGACAACTTTGGCGCAGTCACTCGGAGAGATCAGGAAGCCGTGGAAATGGATTGCTATTGGAGGAGGGATCCTGCTGATTTGGATCCTCGTGGCATCGACGTCGTACTACCGGCGTGAGCCAGATTTGCAGGCGGTGCACTCGCTGCCAACGACAGAATCGTCTGCGACGCCGCCGGCGGCAACGTTGCAGGCGGGCCCGGCAGCGCAAGCTGACGCTTTGAGGTCTGAGGTCGCAAAGGATTTTGCGGCCGGAGCTACCGCGGCTGTTGTGGAGAGAAAGATCATCCGCAGGAGTTCGCTGGAAATGGTGGTACACCGCCCGGCGGAGACCGCGGAGAAGATCACCGTAATGGCGGAGGGAATGGGCGGATATCTCGAAACTGCCAGTGGTGGCGGCCAGGATGCGACCTCTGGGACGCTCACGATTCGTGTGCCGGCGGCGCGACTGCAAGAGGCACGGGCTGAGATTCGAAAGCTTGCTCTGCGAGTGGAAAGCGAGAAGGTCGATGCGCAGGACGTGACCCGGCAGTACGTGGATCAGGACGCCCGGATACGAAATCTCCGGGCTGAAGAAGTGCAGTTTCTGACGATCCTGAAGCAGGCCGCAACCGTGAAAGACATGATGGCGGTCAGTGAGAGCCTAAGCGAAGTGCGAGGACAGATTGAACAACAGCAGGCGGAGTTCAATGCCTTGTCACGGCAGATCGAGACGGTTGCGATTGCCATTTCGCTTCGAAGGGAGTCGGAAGCGCAGGTTTTCGGGTTGAACTGGCGTCCCGGATACCAGTTGAAACTGGCGTTGCGTGAAGGGTTGGAAAGTATTGCGACCTATGCGACGGCGATGACGACGATTCTGTTCTATCTGCCAGCTGTGTTGCTGTGGGCGGGAACGATCCTCGTGGGAATCCTCGTGGCCTTGCGACTTACGCGCTGGATCGGCGCGCGGTGGTTTGGATCGAAAACCACTACCGTTTCGGCGCAAGGTTAATTTGACTTTCCTGAGTGGCCGCCGGCAACTGGCTCGCGGCCTCGGGCTTCTCGCCACGAAAGACTCGGGAGATTCCCCGCACGATGCGGCGCATGGGGAGTTCGCCTTTGGCGTCGGCAAAGAAGATTTCCCCGGTTCGAGCGCCGCGGTAGAACCAGCGCTTCAGCAGGGCCAGGTGTTCCATCGTTTCAAGGGCTGACCTGGGGGTGTCGGCTCGCAATGCCTGGATCGCCTCCTGTACGCGCGCCTCCATCGATTGTGATTTTGCGTGTTCCACGGGCTGGATGGTGAATGGGATGGGGCCAGAGATGCGGCCGGAAATGATTCGGAAAAACGCAACCGATCCGCCGAGATGACTGGGCTGTACCATCAGCGCTGACAGCTGGTCGAGGCGCTGCACGACCTCTGGGAGCTGGCTCAGAACAGGTTTAAGTTTCTCTACTTTCGCGTGAATGGCCGCTGCGTCTTCGAAGGCAAGATTAACCGAGGCGGCTTCGCGCTCATCCGAGAACTGGCGAAGAAGTGAGTCGCCTCGAGAATCGAAATACGTCTGGACCCGTGTCACCTCCACTTCGTACTGCTTGTCGGTGCAGCCCTTGAAGCACGGAGCCAGGCACATCTTCATTTCCGAATAAATGCAGCCCGGGAACTTGGGGTCGGGACGCAAATCATCGACGCAGCGGCGCATTTTGAAGAAGTCGAGGGAATCGTTCATGAACTTTTCGGCGGCGACGCGGGAGACGAATGGTCCGTAGTAGATAGAACGACTGTTGAGCCTTCCCAGTCGCGTGGTGATGGAGGCGCGCGGGTATTCGTTTTCCAGATGAAGCTTCACAAACGGAGCGAACCGGAAGCGCAAGCGCGGTTGGTAGGTTTTCGGGAATGCTTCGCGCAGGACACGGTAGAGCAGGAATCCGGATTCGAAGTCAGAGCCGGTGGCACAGTATTCAATGGTGCGGACGCGATCGCGCAGGTTCAGCTTCTTCGTGCGCTCTTCGACGGGACCGAGCAGGCGTTGGAGGCGACGACGCAGGTTCGCGGTCTTGCTGACGTAGGGCTCGGCGGTTGCATCCTCGCCGCGCAGGAGGAAGACGGCGGGGCCGGTCGGAACGCTCGAGAATATGTCGGCATCCCGGACCGGGGTGAATTCGATGCGCTCGGTCAACACACTTCAATTCTAGCGGAGTTATCCCGTCGGTTTGGCTGACGGCAGGTGCAATCCGACGGGACGGGTTCAGGCAGATCGAAGCAGCCGGCGCAAGATGCGCTCGCCACAACCGGCGGGACGCCGGCACTACGAATTATCGGAAATTGGCGCTGCGGAATTTCTGGCGGAAGTCTGTCCCGTCAATCGTCACGACTCGGCACATCTCGTGCAATCGGGAGCGCATGCGTTCGCCTATACGGTCGCCTAGCGTTTCGTTACGGCTTGCGGCTCTCGCGGGGGACAACGAAACAGCTACCGCTGCTGCTGGCTGGTCTTCGAAGTTTGTGGTGATGATCGTGGTGCGGTTGTTGTTATAGCGGGTGTTCAGGATCAGACTGACGGTATCCCAGACCCACTCGGTGGGTTTCACGGCGCCCAGTTCATCCAGAACTAGAACATCGGTTTCGAATACCGGACGTAGCACGTCGAGTTCCGTGGTCTGAACCGTGGAGTTATACGAGTTCTGAATTTCCTTCAGCAATTCCCGGTAGTCGTAGAACAGGGACGGAATGCCTCGGGTCAAGATCAGTTCCTTCAGGATTCCGACAGCGAGGTGCGTCTTACCCGTGCCAATCGTGCCGATGATCAACAAACCTTTGTCGCCGCGCGGATCACACTTTTTTGCGAAGTTCGACGCGACAAAGTGTGCCTCGGCGAGGGACGGATGGGCTCCGGGAAAATCGGTGTCGTAGTTCGTCAGTTCACAGTGCTCGTAGCGTCGCGGAATACGGGCTGCTCCTAGCAACGAGTCCGCTCGCGCTCGTAACTGGCAATCGCAACGGGTGACACGGCGGTCGTTGATGCTGCGGCTGCCGCCTGCCGAAACAGACTTCCACCCTGTGCCTTCACATAAGAGACAAACTTGAACTGGGGCCTTGATCAACTGGGCATCCTCATCGCGGAGTTGAGATTCTTCAGCATAGGCAGTTTCTCCGGACGCTCGCTTTGCTCGCGGGGCGGACGAAGGCGTCCGCTCCTACGCAATCCTGATTTGACTTTGCACCGAGGGGGTGCGTTTGTGCAAGCCGGAATCCGGGATCTTCTGTGTACATCCTGTGAACGAAGCCGAGCACCTGTGGAGGGCGGAGGAAATCGCGGCCTGCAGGTCTGTAAAGCCGCTCCTCTAGGGCCAATTCGGGCCGGGCAGGTGCGAAACAGGCTTCCGGCGCGGATTTTCACAGTTGACATTCGCTGCAGAGGGAGGAGAATACCTAGCGGTCAGGTTTCCCAACTCGGCCCTCGCCACTTTGCTTCCCCGGTCTGGGCTGGGTATGAAAGAGACCTGCGAGGAGAAACTATGAATAAAGCCGATCTGGTTGATAAGATCGCAGGCGCGTGTGAAATCAGCAAGGCGCAGGCTACGACCGCCATTGATACCGCTGTTGAGAGCGTTACGTCTGCCCTCCGCAAAGGAGATCGCGTGGCGCTGATTGGCTTCGGCACGTTCTCCGTGTCGCAGAGAAAGGCCCGGAATGGGCGCAATCCACAAACTGGCGCGACGATCAAGATTGCTGCCCGCAAAGTCGCGAAGTTCACCCCTGGGGCCGAACTCAAGAAAGCAGTCAACAAGAAATAACTGAAGCAAGACAGGTTTGCGAACGGCAGGGGGTCGGCCCTGCCGTTTTTTGCTGCGTTGAGGTTGCCGAAGCGTGGTGGCATAGGATGCGTCGAACCTTCGGAAGACTGTCGTTTCTGGTTCTGGCGGTTTTGCTTCTTGCCGCCCAGAAGGAAGCACAGCTGCCGTTTGGCGTGTGGCACCGGGCGCCGGAGACTTCTATCCTCGCTCCGCACGGCAATGGCTGGGAGTCGTCGGGAACATTCAATCCCGCTGTCGCACTGCGCGGGGACAAGATCGTTATGCTCTATCGCGCGCAAGACGAGAGCGGGACATCACGGCTGGGTTATGCAGAAAGTTCGGATGGAATTCATTTCACGCGCAGAGACGAGCCGGTCTTAAGCCCCTCAGAGGCATACGAAAAAGACGGTGGCGTCGAAGACCCTAGGCTGGTCCAAATCGGCGACACCTACTATTTGACGTATACGGGTTACAACAAGACCGACGCGCAGCTTTGTCTTGCAACTAGCAAAGACTTGATTCACTGGGAGCGAAAGGGCGTGATCATCCCGGCGAATAAAGGAAACTGGAATGTAAAATGGACTAAGTCCGGGGCCATTGTTCCGGAGAAGATCGATGGCAAGTACTGGATGTATTTCCTGGGTACGAGCGTCGATGGCAAGGATCAGGCGGGACTGGCATCATCGACGGACCTTCTCCACTGAACGGAGGGCTACGCAGACGCCGGTGTTGCCAGTGAGGGCGGGGAAGTTTGATTCGCGGGTCGCGGAACCGGGTCCGGCGCCAATCGTCACACCAGCAGGAATCGTTCTCATCTACAACGGTGCCGATGACAAACTCGTCTATCGGACTGGTGTCGCAATTTTCGACCGCAACAATCCGCGGAAGCTGCTCTGGCGGAGCGACACTCCTATTTTCTCTCCTGAGAAGGAATGGGAGAAAGTCTGGCAGGTACCCAACGTGGTCTTCGTGGAAGGCATGATCCCGCAGAAAGACCGATATCTCTTCTACTACGGCGGCGCCGACAAATACGTCGGCGTGGCTGAGGCCGCAGTTCTTAAGTGAAGCTGCGCTGCTTGACCCTGGGCAGAGCCCACCCCTAACATCAACTGGGGTCCATGCGATTTCAAATTCCTTGCGTTTCGCCGCGTTCCACATTCTGGTTCGCAGTGGTCGGATTCATCTTGCTTTCGGGACTGCTGCTCTGCGCTCAACAATCCAAGGCAGCGCCACCTGCCCCGATTGCGAATTTCACCGACATCGCCGAGAAGGCAGGTCTTACATCCCAGAACATTTTCGGTGGTGTCGATACAAAGAAGTACATCATCGAGACCACGGGCAATGGTGTCGCGATTTTCGACTACGACAACGACGGCTGGCCCGACGTCTTTCTGGTAAATGGAACGAGGCTCGACGGATTTCCCACTGGGAAATCGCCCACGAACCGTCTGTATCGCAATAACCATGACGGCACATTCACGGATGTGACCGACAAAGCCGGCCTGACGGGAACGGGCTGGGGGCAGGGAGTCTGCGTTGGTGATTACGATAACGACGGCTGGGAGGATCTGTACGTCACGTATTACGGCAAGAATCGCCTTTACCACAACGATCACGGCGTGTTTAGAGAAGTCGCGGAAAAGAGCGGCGTCGCTGGATCGGGCAAAGATTGGGGGACCGGTTGCGCGTTCGTGGACTACGACCGCGACGGCCGGCTGGACCTGATCATCGCCAACTATGTGGATTTCGATCTTGCGACCGCGCCGGCGCCTGGAGACCGGCCGACGTGCTTCTGGAAGGGTGTTCCTGTGATGTGCGGACCTCGTGGGCTTGCAGGATCGAAAAACATTCTTTACCACAATCGGGGCGATGGAACCTTCGAAGATGTCTCGACGAAGGCGCACATTCTTCGCACTGACGGTCATTACGCGTTCAGCGTTTCAACTTTTGACTTTGACGAGGACGGTTGGCCTGACATCTACGTTGCCTGCGACAGCACGCCGGCGATTCTCTACCACAACAACCATGATGGGACTTTCACAGACGTCGCTGTGACCGCGGGTGCGGCGTTTAACGAGGACGGGCGCGAACAGGCTGGAATGGGCTCGACGATCGCCGACTACAACGGCGACGGCCATCTGGATATCTTCAAGACGAATTTCTCGGACGATACGTCGACGCTCTACAAAAATAATGGCGATGGAACCTTCACGGACGCTACTTCTGCGGCGGGGCTGGGTCTGTACACCCAATACCTGGGATGGGGAACGATGTTCCTCGACACTGACAACGACGGTTGGCCCGATCTGCTGCTGGTGAACGGCCATGTTTACCCGGAGGTCGACAGCCAGCATCTGGGCAGCAGCTATAAAGAGCCGCGAATTCTGTTTCACAACAACGGGGATGGGACGTATAGCGACATCTCAGCGTCGGCGGGTTCTGGCATTACTACCGCAGCATCTTCTCGAGGCATGGCCGTTGGCGATTTATGGAATGACGGCAGGATGTCGGCGGTGATCAATAACATGAACGCCGCGCCGAGTCTGCTGGTGAATCAGGTCAAGAGTACAAATCATTGGATCGCCGTCCACACGGTGGGTACAAAGTCGAATCGCGACGGGATTGGCGCGCGCATTCGCGTGAAGGCTGGTTCGCGCATTCTTGTGGATGAAGTGCGCAGCGGTTCCAGCTACATCTCGAACAGCGATATGCGCGTGCACTTCGGGCTGGGGAAAGCCGACAAGGTCGATTGGGTGGAGATTCGCTGGCCTAGTGGATTGACGGAGCGATTCTCAAACTTGCCGGTAAATCAGATCCATACGCTTCAAGAGGGTAAAGGGGTCGCTGTCGAACCGGATTTCAAGAAATAGCGTAGTCTCTATTTTCCGCCTTTAGCGTTCTTGGAGAATTGCATCGTGCGTTCGATGCCTGCGCCCTCTTTTACAAAGATAACTTGGTTAGCCTTCACGTCTTTGACGGTGTCGACCTGCCCGCTTGGCCAGCGGATCTCGAGCAAATCCACCTTCTCGGCCTTGCCTAAACCGAAGTGAACTCGCAGATCGTTCTGTGAAAAATATCCGCCGCCGCTGCGGACCTCGTCGATCTGGCGGTGTGGCTTGGATTCTCCGGGTACCTGCGTGACGCAGGTGAGGCGCGCGCCTATGCCGCTCCGATTGGATTTGGTTCCGATGGTGCGAACCTTGATCCAATTGTTGGCGAGTTTCGAGTCGCAGCGCAGGAGTTGCGGATAATCGTTGACTGTGTTGACCACGATGTCGATGTCGCCGTCGTTATCAAAGTCTCCGAAGGCCGCGCCACGAGACGGGCTCGGCTCAGAAATGCCCGGTCCGGCCTGAAAAGACACATCTGCAAAGTGGCCGTTCCGCAGATTCTGGTAGAGCAGCTTTCGCTGGGCATAGCCGGCTTCAGTCTTCAGTTGCTCGACCTCTGGATAGACATGGCCGTTGCAAATCAGGATGTCGGGCCATCCGTCGTTATCCATATCGAAAAAGCCGCAGCCCCAGCCGAGGAACTGCGTGTGCGCTCCGAGTCCGGCGGTGAAAGTTGTGTCTTCAAAATTCGCGCCGCCCTGGTTGTGATAGAGCGACGGTGTATCTCCGGCGAAGTTCGTTTTGACGATGTCGAGATTTCCATCCATGTCGTAGTCGGCAGCCGAGACGCCCATGCCGGCTTGCGGCTTGCCGTCGGGACTCAGTGCGCATCCGGCTTCAATCGCGATGTCTTGGAATTTGCCGTTCTTCTTGTTCTGATATAGGGCACTCGCAGTAGAGTCATCGGCGACGTAGATATCGGGCCATCCGTCATTGTCAAAGTCGGCGGTGAGGACGCCCAAGCCGTACGTACCGCTCGCACCGAGAATGCCAGCCGCCTCGGAAACGTCGGTGAAGGTACCATCGCCGTTGTTGTGGTAGAGGATGTTTTTGCCTCCCTGCAGTCCGGGAGGGCCGCAAGCGACCATCACGCTCTTGTAGAGGCACGGTCCCGACTCCGGAACCGGAGCAGTTGCTAAATCCATTTCGATGTAATTAGCGACGAAGAGATCGAGTTTGCCGTCGCGGTCGTAGTCGACGAAGGCGCAACCAGTGTTCCAGCGCTTGCCGGTGCCTGCTACGCCGGACTTCTGGCTTACATCGGTGAATGTGCCATCGCCGTTGTTGTGATAGAGGACGTTCTTGCCGAAGTAGGTGATGAAAAGATCGTCCCAGCCATCGTTGTCGTAGTCGCCGACGCAGCAGCCCTGGCCCCAGCCCGAATGAGCGACGCCTGCTTTCAGAGTTACGTCAGTAAAGGTGCCGTCACGATTGTTGCGAAACAGATGCGACGCGGGCTCGCTGCCGGCGGGGAAGCCCTCAAGACGCGTTCCGTTCACCAGGAAGATGTCGAGCCAGCCGTCGTTGTCGTAATCGTAGAAAGCGACTCCGCAGCCCGTTGTCTCGAGCAGGTATTTGTTCTTATGCTCTCCGCCAAAGATAGTCTTTGCGTTCAGCCCCGCCTCGCGAGCTACGTTGAGAAAGCTGATGCCGAGATCGGCACTCTGTTCTTTCGGTGGACTCGCAATCTGGCGCGGACTCCCCGACAACCATCGCGGGCGCGCCAGAGCGAGTACGTTTTCCAAAGAAAGAACCAGCGCGGACCGGCTGAGTGAACTGAGAAACGCGCGGCGTGAAGAAGACAAGAGGTTGCTACCTGGCTCGCTTGGTCGTGCTAAGATTCGCCCTTCCCTCTTATATGCAAGGGAACCGCGAGTTTGCAAGCTTCAGCGGAACAAATTCCCCATGCAAAAGACAACTTCGCTGAATTCCAGGATGTTTCGCCACTTGTTGATGAGGCTATGCATGTTGGGCGCTTGTGTGACAGCGGTATGCCTTCCCTGTCTGCAGTCCCAAGCCCAAACAAAGCAGAGCTTGGAGTTAACGCGCACGATTCGCACGTGGGAGTTTCTGCCGGTGGTGGGAACGCGCGCGGGACTGTTTGGGAACGAGTCGGGCCGAGTGGAGGCGTGGGTCTACCCGCTGAAGATCTTTCGTGAGTTTCACCTGACGTTTCATGTGGGAGATCGAGCACTTCCTGCAGAGAGTCTGGCGCGGACATTGACGATTCGTCCGGAGTCGGCCTCGATTCTGTTTGTCGGGGATTCTTTCCGAGTACGCGAGACTTTGTGCGTGCCGGTCCAAGAACCAGGAGCTGTGATTTTGCTGGAGGTCGAAACGGAGCAACCGCTCGAGATCGAGGCGGCATTCACACCGGACTTCCAACTCGAGTGGCCGGCAGGACTCGGGGGTACCTACTCGACTTGGGATGCGAAGGAGAGAGCCTTCTTCGTTGGTGAGGAAGCGCGAAAGTACGCTGCTTTCGTGGGATCTCCAACCGCGGAGGCACCCCATGCGGCATATCAAACTAACTACTCTGCATCAGACGAAGACTCGATGCGCCTCGGAGTCACGCCAAAGGGAAAAGAAACAAAGGTTGTGGTGATCGCGGCGTCTGTCTCCGGGCCGGCTGATGCAACGAAAACATACGAGCATCTGCTGAGTTCGTATTTGGATCTAGAGCGCGAGTCCTCGGATTATTACCGTGCTTATCTCGAAAAAACTGTAGGGCTTGACTTGCCGGATGCAGCCTTGCAGCAAGCCTATGATTGGGCGCGCATCAGCACGGTGCAAGGTGTGGTGAGTAATCCCTACCTGGGCACCGGACTCGTTGCCGGGTACAGAACTTCAGGTGTGAGTCAGCGTCCGGGATTCGCCTGGTTCTTCGGACGGGATTCGGAGTGGACTTCGTTTGCCCTGAACGAGGAAGGAGATTTCGCGACGAGCCGCGCAGCGCTCGACTTCATCAGCAAGTTTCAGCGGGACGACGGCAAGGTTCCGCACGAAATCTCGCAAAGCGCCAGCCTGGTTCCGTGGTTCAAGGACTTTCCCTACCCGTGGGCCTCAGCCGATGCAACGCCACTGTTCATCATCGCGGTCAATGATTATGCAGTCCAGAGTGGCGACACTGCCTTTGTTCGCGACAAGTGGGACAACCTCTGGCGTGCTTACCAGTTTCTGCGCTCGACCTACGATTCGAACGGCTTGGCGCAAAACATGGGCATTGGCCACGGCTGGGTCGAGGGCGGGCCGCTGCTTCCGGTCAAGAATGAGTACTACCAGGCTGGCCTCGGAGTTGAGGCTCTGCATGCGTTGTCGAATCTGGCTCGACTGGCGGGAAAGGATGATGTCAGCAAGCAAGTCGCCGCGGAATTCGAGAAAAGCCGCACGGTGCTGGATCACGCGTTCTGGTCGCCGGAGGCGAAGAACTACGCCTTTGCGCTCAATCAGAACAATCAGCGAGTTGATGAGTTGAGTGTGCTTACGACCGTCCCCATGTGGTTTGGTTTGGCGGATCCGAATAATGCTAACCAAACTATTTCGAAACTCGCGGCCGAGGATCATCAGACGGATTGGGGAATGCGGATCATCTCCAACCATTCGAAGGTCTACGACGGTTCGGGATATCACTACGGCGCGGTATGGCCTTTGTTTACTGGTTGGGCATCGGTCGGCGAATACCGCTACCATCGCGCGTTCCCCGCCTATGAGAACTTGCGGGCGAACGCCTTGCTTGGTTTTGATGGCGCGCTCGGGCACTTCACAGAAGTGCTGTCAGGAGACTACTACCAGTCGTTTGCGACAAGTTCTCCTCATCAGATCTGGTCATCCGCCATGGTGATCAGCCCAATTCTGCGCGGGCTGTTCGGTATGCAGGTGGACGCTGAAAAGCATCAAGTCACGCTGGCGCCGCACATTCCGGCGGATTGGACCTCATTCACGATGCGCAACATCCGCATTGGGGACGCGGGTCTGGATATTTACTATAAGAAGTCCGCCGACACCTTGACGCTCGAAGCCAAGCGCAGCGGAACCGGCGAATGTTGGGTCGAGTTCTCGCCCGCCCTCAGTTTGCGTGCCGAAGTCGTCAGCGTGGAATTGAACGGGCGGCCCTTGGCGTTCAAAGTGCAGCCGACTCAGAACGATCAGCACTTGCTCCTTCGTTTGCCCATCTCTGGTAGCTCGAATGTCCTCACTGTTCGCGTGAAGAATGACTTCGGCTTGACGGTGACAAACGAATTGCCGCACCTCGGCAGCGCGAGCCGAGGCTTGCGTGTGATTTCGGAAGCATGGAATAGCGCCAGAAACCAGTTGAATATGGAAGTCTCAGGCCGGGCGGGAAGCCGCTACGAACTGGGAGTTTGGAATGCTGGCCAGGTATCATCCGTTGATGGCGGAACCCTCACCAAGAGTGGGAAACTGGAGATCCAAATGCCTCAAGGAGACCCTGAATCCTACACCTCGCAATCTTTAGTCCTTCATTTCGCGCGCTGACAGTTGCTCATGGTCAATGCGTCTCTCAAGAAGCGTTACACTGCTGTATAAGACTGGCCGCAGGGACACAAATGCACGAACTCTCGATCGCGATGGGCATCGTGGAAGCTGCGATGGATGAGGCCAAACAGCGCAACGTGCAGGTAAGCGCCGTGCATCTCAGGCTGGGTGCCTTGTCTGGGGTGGCGAAAGATGCACTACTCTTCTCGTGTGAGGTAGCGTGCCAGGATACGCCTCTCGAAGGATCTCGACTTTTGATTGAGGAAATTCCTGTCACGGTGTTTTGTCCGCAATGTAAAGAAAATCGCGTCCTGGAGTCGGTCCAGTCGTTCAGTTGTCCAGAGTGCGCATCGCCGGCAGGGGAAGTACTTCAGGGAAAAGAATTAGAGGTCTATGCACTGGAGGTGGAGGAATGAGCGAGCCGCGCCTGATTGAAGTGCGCCGAAATGTCTTGAAGCAGAATGATGTGATTGCGCGGGCGCTGCGGGAGCAGTTCCACGACGCCGGTGTGTTCGTCGTGAGCCTGGTTTCAAGCCCCGGCTCGGGAAAAACAGCTTTTCTCGAGAAGACATTGACGCAGTTGCAACCGCGATATCGCGTCGCCGCACTCGTCGGAGACCTGGCCACCGAGAACGACGCTGTGCGTCTCGCTCGTAGCAAGGCTCCGGTCAAGCAGATTACAACGGGAACACTGCGCCACCTGGAAGCGGCAATGGTTCAAAATGCGCTACAAGACTGGGATCTGCATCAACTTGATTTTCTCTTCATCGAGAACGTCGGCAATCTGGTCTGTCCGTCTTCGTATGACCTGGGAGAAAATCTGCGGCTGGTGTTGATGTCGGTAACCGAGGGCGAGGACAAGCCGCAGAAGTATCCGACGATCTTCAACAGCGCAGACGTTGCAGTGATCACGAAGAACGAACTCTCCGATGCTGTGGAATTTGATTGGGACGCGGCGCGGAAGAGCATCGAATCCGTGCGGCCTGGAATGCGAATTTTCCGTCTCTCGGCCAAGACCGGCGAGGGCATGACCGAGTACCTGGATTTCTTATCTCGCCAGTTGGCCGAACAACGGGCAGTTGTGCATATTTGATTGCTTTCAGCCTTGTGATACTTGAGCGAGCGCGAGCAGAGTTCGTGCCATGTTCGTGATCAGAAGCGCGACGATGCAGGCGAGAATCACAGGACGGTATCTTGTCTCCAGCAAATCAGCCAGAACCCCGGAAACAAAAATAAACAAAAATGGAATTGCGGTGAGCAGAAACCCTGCTCCGCCGGTGTGTGGAGTAGCCATTGCCAGGACTACAAAGAGCACGCCCACTAGCAACGGTGCGGTGTTGCCGAAGTACCGTGACCGCGGCCAAAGGAAGTAAGTTGTCAGCGCGACCGGCAGGATTATCACAAAGGCGGGGCACGCTGCTCCGAGCCGGATTGCCACTTGCTTGTACACCGCGAGCACGGCGAACGCGCGCCAGGTGAGTCCCAGAAAAACAGCGTGCCGCATGCTTTCAAGAAACGTTCTCAGATGGAAGAAGTAAATTCCGAGGAGGACGATCAGTCCGACGGCGCAAGCTGCGATCCAGATGACCAGCCCGGCTCGCCTGCGTACTGGAGCGACGTAGAGCAGGAAAATCAGAGCCATCGGCACGACAATCATCATGGAAAATTGGGATCCGATAGCGATCGCGAGCGAAACTCCGAGCAGCACGATCCGTCGCCAATTCCACAGCACCACTTCGCGTGGGGCATACAGCGTGTGAGCCACGGCGATGGCTGTGAAGATCGTTCCGAAAGCTCCCCAGGCAGCCACAATCTCGGGTTCGGTTTGCCAAACGGCGGCTGCCTGGATCAGCGACGGAGAAAAGGCGTAGAGCGTAAGGGCAATGAATCCGCCAGTATTCCCGCAAAGACGATGGGCAACGTACCAAAGCGATGCGCCCAGAAACAAACCGCACGCGAGGAACGGAAGCCTCGGAAGCCATCGCCAGTAAGTCGCCGACTCAGCATTAAGATGGCTTGGCCAAACCAGGAGTGGAGCAGCAGAAACAAGAGAAAGCAGAGGCGAGTGCTCTCTGTCGAATCCATTTTCACTGCTTTGGGATAGATGGATGAACGGATCGTCGACTGGATCGCTCAATGGAGCGCTCGCAATGCCTTGTCCGTGCCACTGTTTCAGTCCCTCGCCGATGCGAAGGGCTTCTTCCCCATCCATGCTTTGCGCACTGCTCAGCTCAACATGAACCAGCCATAACGATTGTGCCAGGAATGCCAGCAGGATCAGTGCGGCAAGAAATTGAGGACGTCCAAAACGTTCGCGTGTGAAATAAGGGCCCATAAGGTCAAGCCGAGTGTTTTACCATGTCGGAGGCTAGCAAAGCGAAGTTTCACGCATGAGCGATCTTGAAACCGACGTGAAGCGCAACCCTGGCGCGGGATCATCCCAAGAACCGAAGTTTGCCGCCGGGACCGAACCCTCCTATGCTCACATTCTCTTTCTTGGGCCCGATGGTCTTCGGCCGGGCTGGGGATTCGCGTTCTATGTTGTAGCTTTCCTCGCGATCCAGAAATTTGCAGTGCAACTGGCTTGGGTCCACGACTTCGGCTACGGCGATCTTTGGTCAAGGATGCTCGAGGAAATCGGCGACCTTCTGGCAGCAGTCATCCCAGCCGTGGTGCTCATTCGAGTCGAAGGCCGCCCATGGAGCGCCTACGGTTTACCCGGAAAACAAGCCTTCGGGCGTCGCTTCTGGACGGGTGTTTTGTGGGGGTTTGTCGCAATTAGTGTGGTGATCGTTGCGTTGTACGGAGCACACGCGTTCTCCTTCGGTCACATCGTACTTCATGGAAAAAGGCTGCTACGCTTCGCTGCCTTTTGGACGATTTACTTCGTGCTTGTCGGCCTGTTTGAGGATTTCCTTTTTCGCGGCTATTCCCAGTTCACACTCGCGCGGGGTATCGGATTCTGGCCGGCTGCAATCGTGCTTTCATGTATCTTCGGACTCATCCATCGTGCGAACGAAGGGGAGCGCTGGTCTGGAGTCGTGGTTGCGATCCTCATCGGGCTCTTCTTCTGCTTAACGCTGCGTCGTACAAGAAGTCTTTGGTTCGCGATCGGATTTCATGCCGCCTGGGATTGGGGAGAGACTTTCTTCTATTCGGTTCCAGACAGCGGGACAGTTTGGCCTGGACATCTATTGAGTTCTTCTCTGCGTGGTCCGGCCTGGCTGACTGGAGGCTCCGTGGGCCCTGAGGGCAGCCTGTTATGCATCGCGGTGATCACCCTGGTTTGGGCTGCTTTTGAGCGGGTTTATCCGGGGTCATCCAGGACCTCGCCATCCCAATGATTCGTGCCATCCGGCAATGCTTGTCAACAGAATTGCATGCGCTTCCTGTTTTGGGAGCCAAACGATGAAAATGGCGGGGACCCAGCACTTCATCTCAACGGCACACCCTATACTGAACGCATGACCCCAGAGGCAGATCTGCTCACTCCTTTGCGTCGCTACTGGGGCTACAGCACGTTCCGGCCTTTGCAGGAACGCATCGTTCGCAGCCTTCTGGCCGGTCATGACGCCTGCGTGGTGATGCCGACGGGCGGAGGGAAGTCGCTTTGCTATCAGTTGCCGGCAATCATGACGGAGAAGACCGCTGTGGTGATCTCCCCTCTGATCGCTCTTATGCAAGATCAAGCCGCACAACTTGCTCAGATGGGAATCCCGGCGGCGGTTCTCAACAGTACTCTCAGCAGCGAGGAACAAAGCCGCGTCATGCGTGAGGCTCGCCGCGGCGCATTTCGTCTGCTCTATCTTTCTCCCGAGCGACTACAGCGCGGCGACACATTGGAGTGGTTACAGCACGTCCCCGTCTCATTCTTTGCGATCGACGAAGCCCACTGCATTTCGGAATGGGGCCATGAATTTCGTCCTGAGTACCGGCAACTGAACCGCTTGCGCAACAAGTTTCCTGACCGGCCGATTGCCGCCTTTACAGCCAGCGCTACCCGCCAGGTGCGGCATGACATCCTGGCTCAACTGGCTCTAAAGAGTCCGGATAGATACATCGCTAGTTTTCACAGGCCCAACCTGCGATATCTGGTCCGGCAGTGCGACAACGGTAACCAGACTTCTCTGCTTGTCACAGCCCTACGCCACTACCGGGAGGGAAACGTAATCGTCTATTCTCCGACTATCAGTCGAGTCGAGGAGACAGTCGATTTCCTTGCAGGGGAGGGCATCGAAGCGGTTCCGTACCACGCCAAAATGCAGGCGGATGAGCGGCGGCGGAATCAGGAACGCTGGATGTCGGACGAAGTGCGAGTACTGGTCGGCACCATTGCGTTCGGACTTGGGATCAACAAGGCTACCGTCAGGGCGGTGATCCATCTAGCCCTGCCCAAGTCGGTCGAACAGTTTTATCAGGAGGCAGGTCGCGCTGGGCGCGATGGGAATCCGGCCGATTGCGTGATGCTGTGGCGTAAGCAGGATGCCGGGCTGCTTGGTTTCTTTGCCAATCAAATTACCGATGCTGCCGAGCGCGATCGTGCCTGGCAGCGATACTACAGGATCCGAGATTTCGCGGAATCGAACCACTGTCGGCATCGTCAGATCTGCACGCATTTCGGCGAGACTCCGAAATGGAACTCGTGCGAAGCGTGCGATGTCTGCGCCAGCGTTCCCGAGTGGATGACCATCGCGGCCAGTCACGCAGCAGTGCGGCAGGCGGCGGTGAGACAGGCCGTCGCGGTTTCTTCGTACTCTCCGGCTGCGATGGAGCCAGACGCCGACCTCCGAGACTATTTGCGCGAATGGCGACGGAAGACCGCCAAAGAACAGGGGATGCCCGCCTATGTTGTTCTGCACGACACAACTCTCGAAGAGATCTGCACGATTCGGCCTTCATCGATTGCCAAGTTGCTGACCATCACCGGCATTGGCGAGCGCAAGGCTGCGACTTACGGGCAGGAGATTCTTGCGGCGCTGCAACGCTATAGCGAAGGTGCCCGCGCGTCGGAGCTGCCACAGCAGAAAACCGCTCCGGCATTGGAGACTCTGCAACTCCTTTCCCAAGGAAAGGCTCTAGAGGAAATTGCCCAGATTCGCGGGCGGCAACTCAGAACGGTGGTGAATGCGGTGGCCACCTTGGTAGAAACGGGTGAGGTGGAGTACCAACCCGGCTGGATCGATCGCACCCGGCACTCGGTAATCGAGGCAGCGTGTATACGTGCGGGAGTTGAGAATATTGAAAGATTGAAGCCCCTGAAAGACGTGCTGCCGCCCGAAATCACCTACGATGAAATCCGCCTGGTGCTGGCTCATTTGAAGCGCCGTCAAGCGCAAAAGAAATCGGTCCCGGCCTAGGCAAGCAACTGCTTCACAGCCTCGCGACCTGAACGCACGCAGTCAGGGACGCCAATTCCGCGATATCCATTACCCGCCAGGGCAAGTCCAGGGATCGCCTTACGCAGGGTTTCAATTCTCTCAAGACGCTCAAGATGTCCCACTCCATATTGCGCCATGGCGGACTTCCACTTGTAGACACGGGCAAACAGGGGCTCAGCCCGCAGACCACGGATCTGCGGGCCAAGGATCTGTTGCACTTCTTCACGAACGACGCCAACGATCTGCTCGTCGGTGAGATCCCAACCACTCTCGGCATTGCTCCCCGCGAAAAAGCATCGCAGCAGCGCGCGATCCTCCGGAGCGCGATGTGGAAATTTGTTATGTACGAAGGTTGCGGCGAGCAGGCGTCTTCCTTCACTGCGCGGGACAAGAAATCCAAATCCGGGAGGAAGCGCCTGCCGTACCTCCAGGTCGTATTCGAGAGCTACCGTGATGGAGGAGCTGTATTGAATCGCGCCGAGTTCGGAGGAGAGATCGCTGCTCACATCGCGCAGGACGGCGCTCGCAGCCGGACCAGGCAGCGCAACAATCACAGCGTCGAAGCGCTCGGCCTGTGCGCCCAGGGAAACCGTCCACCCTCCCGACTCTGGCTGAATCGCGTTGACAGGCGCATTAGTCACGAGAGATGCAGGGTTGAGGCGCGTGACGATTGTCTCGGCCAGCGACTGCATGCCGTTCTTGAGCGAGGTGAATAGCGCAAGAGTTGGCTTTCGTGGCCCGGACGACATTTTCTTTCGCGCCGCCAGCATCGCTCGCCCGAGACTGCCATGCGTGCGCTCCATCTCGGCGAATCGTTGAAGCACGGCGCGCACACTCAGGCTGGAGGATTCTCCCCCGTAAATGCCTGACAGCAGGGGATCGGCGAGACGGTCCACCATCTCCCGGCCATAGTGGCGTTCCACAAAGGCGGCCACTGACTCGTCTTGATCCGCCGCTCGAGGAGGATGAAACAACTCCTGCGCCATTCGCAGCTTGGTCCTCCAGGAGAAAAGCGGTGAGAGCCCCGTCGGCAAGATCTTCGTAGGGACCATGAACATGAGCCCATCGGGCATCTCGACAAGCCGGCCACGAGTCAGGATGTAGGTCTTCCGGTCGGCGTCATTCGAGCCAATGAGTTGGTCTCCCAGCCCCACTAACCGGCACAGATCGGCAGCCCATGGTTTTTCGGTGACGAAAGAGTCTGGCCCAGCCTCGACCACACACCCGTGGATTTGTTCCGTGCGCAGAACGCCGCCCAGTCGTGAAGAGGATTCGTAGAGAGTGCATTCGACGTCGTGCGCCGTTTGGCGGCGCTGCTCAAGGTCGAAGGCAGCAGCTAGGCCGGAAATTCCTCCGCCGATGATGGCGATGCGAGTCATCGTCGGCGAGTTTCGGCCTGCGGCTTACCGTTTCCCGAAGCCGAGTACTCCTGCACAAAGCGTGCGAGGTTCTTTACGTTGTCGACTGGAGTTTCCGGGAGGATCCCGTGCCCGAGATTGAAAATGTGGCCGGGGCGTCCGTCAGCGCGCTGCAGGATGTCTTCCGCGCGCGATTTCAATTCGCTCCACTCCGCGAACAGCAGGACCGGGTCGAGGTTTCCCTGCACGGCTGTGTGATAGTCGAGCCGTTCCCAGCCTTCATCGAGAGGAATGCGCCAGTCAAGGCCGATGACATCCGCTCCGGTCTCTTTCATTGCGGGCAACAGCGTGGCGCTGTCGGTACCGAAGTAAATGATTGGTACTCCGGTTTTCTTCAACTTCTTCACCATGCCGGTGACATGTGAAAGAACATATCGCCGGTAGTCTTCCACACTCAGGCATCCCACCCAGCTGTCGAAAATCTGGATAGCGTCGGCACCAGCGCGCACCTGTTCTGCTGAGTACTCGGTCGTTACTGACACGAGCTTGGTCATCAAGGTGTCCCAATCGCCGAAGTGGTTGTACATCATCTTCTTGGCGTGGACGTAGTTGCGGGAGCCTCCACCTTCAATCATGTAGCTGGCGAGAGTGAAGGGAGCGCCACAGAATCCGATGACAGGCACGCGGTCGGCAAAGTGCTTGGCCACCAATGCCACGGCCTCGGAAACATAGCCGAGTTCGGCAGCGCGGTCGGTGCGAAGGTTCGCGATATCTTCCTTGCTGCGCACGGGCTTTTCGATGACCGGACCTTCTCCCGCTGAGAAGTGAAAGGGTAGGCCCATCACATCAAGCGGCAGCAACAAGTCCGCAAAGATGATGGCTGCGTCGACTCCAAGAATTTCTGCTGCCTCGATTGTGACCTGCGCGGCCAATGCGGGTTTCTTGCATATCTCCAGCAGTGAATGCTGCTTACGGATCGCGCGGTACTCGGGCATGTAGCGCCCGGCCTGGCGCATGAACCACACCGGTGTGCGGTCGACTGGCTGCGACTTACAAGCGCGAACAAAAATGGAATTTGGGGCAGACATGAATCTCTGAATGTAGCATTTTGGCGCAGCGAAGAGAAACGCGACGGGGCATTGCAGAACAGGTGATCGAATTAGAATTACTGTATGGCGAAGTCTGCGGGGATTCTGGGAATCATCGCTCTGGTCGTCTGCTCCAGCCTCGCGTTCCAGCGAGCGACCACGCCGGCACCAGCGCCGACTTTCTACAAAGATGTTTTGCCCGTTCTCCATGATCACTGCCAGAGCTGCCATCGTCCAGGAGAAGTCGCCCCCATGCCGCTGGTCACTTACCAGCAGACGCGACCGTGGGCAAGCGCGATTGCGCATGAAGTGGAAATGAAGATGATGCCGCCGTGGTTCGCCGATTCGCGATTCGGCCGTTTTGCCAACGACCCTTCGTTGACAGAGCAGCAGATCAGCACGATTTCTGCGTGGGCTGCCGCGGGCGCGCCTGCCGGAGACTCGTTGGATGCCCCGCCGGCAAAAGAGTGGGCCAAAGGATGGAACATTGCTCAGCCGGATCTCCTGGTGAGAATGCCGAAACCGGTCCAGATTCCCGCGCGAGGTGAGGTCGAATATACCTACGAGATCGTGCCCACGCATTTCACCGAGGACCGCTGGATCCAGATGTCGGAGTTTCGGCCGGGAAGTCCGGCGCACGTCCATCACGCTGTGGTGTACATACGTCCGCCGGATTCGCCATGGCTCCGTCACGCTCCGATCGGCGAGCCGTTCACCGCTTCGACGCTCAAGGATCCCGTAGAGCAGCGTCAAGCGCACGAGACGACTAGTGACCTGCTTCTGGTGTATGCACCCGGCAGTTCCCCGGATCAATGGCCGGATGGAATGGCAAAATTTGTCCCTGCCGGTTCTGACCTTGTTTTTCAAATGCACTACACGACCAACGGCACCGCAGCCGAGGATCAAACCGGTGTTGGCATTGTCTTTGCGAAAACTCCGCCCAAACAACGGGTCATTACGCTGCAGTTGAACAATCACGCTCTGATCATTCCTCCCGGAGCTGATGATTTCCGGGTGGAAGTTCAGGGCACTCTGCCGAACGATGCGACGCTGCTCAGTCTCTTTCCCCACATGCATCTGCGCGGAAAACGTTTTGAATATGACATTGTGCATGACGACCGCAGCGTGGAAGTGTTGCTGCGTGTTAACTATCACTTCCATTGGCAGCTCAGTTACCGGCTGGCCGAGCCGCGCCTGCTGAAGGCAGGAACGAAATTGCGAGCGATCGCCTGGTACGACAATTCGAAGAACAATCCGCACAATCCTGATCCGACGAAGACCGTGACCTGGGGCGATCAGACTTCCGACGAGATGATGGTCGGGTTTTTCGACGTGGCGGTACCTGCGGGGATGGACAAGTGGAAGTTCTTTGAAAGGAATGGAGTGGTGGCAGAGCACGAATGATCGTGAGCCAGTGGGCGCGCGGCGGTGTCAGTATCTGCAGGAATCAAAATGTTCGAATCGATCGGTACTCCTTCGGGTCCGAATTGGAAGCTGCGCTTTGCGTCTGCTGTTGTAATCATCGCGCTCGGAACTGTTGTTGTGTCGGTCTGGCGGATGACCGAGATGCCACTGAAGTCCTATCGAGGAGTGCTTCCTCCTCTGTCGGCCGCCCAGTTGGAAAGCTCTGGCCGTATGACGGAGCATGTCAGGTATTTGTCGACGACAATCGGCGAGAGAAACACTTTCCGGGATGGATCGCTGAAGGCCGCCGCCGATTACATTCGCACCAACCTCACGCAGTCTGGTTACGCCGTGAGGGAGCAGACTTACGCGGTGGAGGGCAACACGGCAAGCAACCTTGAAGCCGAATTGACCGGAAGCGAGACCAGCGCGGGCGCTGTTGTCGTGGGCGCGCACTACGACACCGTGTCCGGTACTGGGGGAGCGGAGGACAATACATCGGGTGTCGCGGCCGCTCTCGAACTGGCACGACTCTTAAAGGGCAGCAAGTTCCATAGGACCATCCGCTTTGCATTCTTTGTGAATGAGGAACCGCCATTTTTCCAGACCGAGCAGATGGGGAGTTTGGTTTACGCCAAGAGACTGCGTCAGGAGCAGGTTCCTATCTCGGCAATGATTTCTCTTGAAACGCCAGGCTACTATTCCGATCGTCCCGGCAGCCAGAAGTACCCGGCCGTTCTCGGCCTCTTTTATCCCAGCCGTGGTGATTTCGTCGGTTTTGTCGGAAACAGCGAGTCACGAGATTTGGTTCGCCGGGCCACTCGTAGTTTTCGTGAATCGGCCCGTTTTCCGTCAGAAGGAGTTGCCGCACCTGCCCTCGTGGCCTGGCATTGGGAGGTCAGATCAGTGGTCTTTTTGGCAGGAAGGATATCCCGCAATCATGATCACCGATACCGCAATATTCCGGTACCCATACTATCATACAAGCGGAGATACCAGCGAAAAGATCGATCTCAATAAAATGGCGAGAGTAGTTGAGGGAACTAGGTTCGTCGTTGCGGCACTGGCAAACGAGTAGCCGAGATTGACCGTGGCCGCTTGCGGCGCGCTGTCCATCCTCTGTAACCTTGAATCGGTCTACCCTATTTGAGCGCCACTTCCACAGTTCCAGTCACCGAGACAAAGCCAACCGCGCCGACAGGCTTGCGATCCGCGTCCTATTGGATGCTGGTTGTCGTCTTCGCCACTGTTTTTGTGGGATCCCTGTTTTCTCCGCCCTTGCTCGACGATGCCGATAGCACGCACGCGGAGGCCGCCCGCGAAATGTTCGTCAGCGGCGACTATGTAACGTTGCATATAAACGGCGTTCGCTATCTGGAAAAGGCGCCGTTGCCGTATTGGCTGGTGGTGGCCAGCTATCACTTCTTTGGCATCAACGAATTTTCGACGCGCCTACCCATGGCGATTTCCGTCCTTCTCCTCGGCGTGCTGGCGCTGGTCTGGGGCCGCCGGGCTTTCGGCGAACGCGCCGGAATCTACGCGGCTCTCTTCGTCTACACAGCAGCGGGAGTTTTTCTCTTCACGCGAATCCTGATTCCTGACGTGCTGCTCAGCGTGCTGATTGCAGCCCCGTTGTACTTCTTTTTGACCGCTCTCGAGTCCCGAGGGGACTCGTGGCGCTGGTACGCCGGATACGCGTGCATCGCGCTGGGAGTCTTAACGAAAGGTTTGATCGCTCTCGCATTCCCCGGTGGCGCGGCTTTTATATATCTGGCCGCTACTGGGGAATGGCGCCGCTGGCGCGAGTTCCGCCTGGTTCCCGGACTTGCGCTGTTTTTGGCGATCGCGGCTCCCTGGCACATCCTGGCTGGCCTTCGCAATACCGGGGGACAGGGTGGTCACGGCTTCTTCTGGTTCTACTTTGTGAACGAACACTTCCTCAGATTCCTCGGAAGGCGCTATCCACGCGACTACAACAAGCTTCCTTGGGCGCTTTACTGGTCTCTGCACCTGGTTTGGCTGTTCCCTTGGAGTCTGTATCTGCCCGCGGCTGTTCGAACTATAATCGATGTCCGGAAAGCCCCCCGGCGCGACTTCTCTGCCCGCACGCGAATGCTTTGCTGGATACTGGCCGGCCTCATTCTTGTCTTCTTCGCGATCTCCACGAATCAGGAGTACTACACTTTCCCCGCCTACCTTCCCTTGATGATGCTGATCGCAGACGGTCTGGCGCGCAGTGAATGGAGTGAATTTGAAAACGGGGTTCGAAAAGGATGGCTTCGAGTGTCTTCGGGAGTCCTGGCCGTGGTGGGTCTCGCGGCCGCGGTAGTCCTGTTTACTCTTTTATGGCAGTCGCGACATCTTCCCTTCGAGTCGGACATCGGTAACGTGCTCGCAAAGCACGATATGAGTGCCGATACGCTCTCCACTTCCCACGTACTCGACCTCAGCTATGAATCCTTCGCAGCACTAAGGCTACCGGCTGCGCTCGCGGCTGTGACGTTGTTGATCGTGCCTATCTATTCCTTTCTGCTCAGGATTCGTCGCCGGCATTACGCCGCCACGTGGGCAACCGCCCTGGGCATGACGCTGTTTCTTGTAGCCGCGCACATCGCTTTGGGGCGATTCGGGCCGTATCTCTCGTCGATAAATCTCGCACAAAAGATCGCTGCTCAAGAGCGCCCCGGAGATTCCGTGATGATCTATGGCGATCAGGCCTTCGGCTCGTCACTGTTGTTTTACCTGCATCGTCCAATAGAACTGGTCGAGGGCCGCACCACGTCGATGTGGTTCGGCTCAACTTTCCCCGATGCTCCTCACATTTATCTGAGCAGCGCTGATCTGCAGCGCGATTGGAGCGGGAATGATCGGATATTTCTCTTTGTGCCTGCTCATCTGAAGGCCAAAGTCGATTCTCTTCTGCCCAATCGCATCGTCGTGGCAGAGGAATCTGGAAAGTACCTGTACAGCAATAAGCCATAAGAAACATTCGCGTAAAATCTGAACGTTCTGTGGAGGGTGACAAAGAAGATGAATTTCAAGGGAATACGACTGTCTATGGCCGCACTGCTGATCGCCTCGTTCGCGCCGGTTATCGGTATGGGGAAATCGAGGACGGTTGCTCCAGTTCCAACGCCTGAGGCTGCAGCCGTCGCCCCGAAGAAGGCTGAGGAGCAGTTCAAGAATATCCAGGTTTTAAAGGGTATTCCCGCCGAACAGGTATTCCCGACTATGCAGTTCATCACGGCTTCATTAGGGGTCGAGTGCGAGTTCTGCCACGTTCAGAATGCGTTCGATAAAGACGACAAGAAGCCTAAGCAGGCCGCGCGGAAAATGATGCAGATGATGTTTGCGATCAATAAAGACAATTTCGACGGCCGTCGCGAAGTAACTTGCTACTCCTGTCATCGTGGGAGTGCCCATCCCGCCGCCATTCCGGCCGTCATGGCTGAAGAGCCTCCTCGCAAGCCGGGAGAGCCGCATGGGATGGAATCGGCGCCAAAGTCGGCGGATACGAAAAGCAGTGATGCCCCACCAGCCGAGCAGTTGCTGGACAAATATGTGCAAGCCGCGGGCGGCGAGGCCGCAATCGACAACGTTCATAGCCGAGTCATGAAAGGAAAGATCGATTTCAGCGGTATGTCGCTGCCGATTGACATCTACACCAAAGATCCACTCAAACGCATCTCATTTACTCACATGGCCGAGGGCGACAACATCACAGCATTTGACGGGCGCGAGGGATGGCTGGGGATGACCGGGCACCCTTTGCGAGAGATGCACGGCAGCGATCTGGACGGTGCAGGCATCGATGCCGATCTCCACCTGGCCACACACTTCAAACAGATGTTCAGGGAAACGCGGACCGAGGCGACTGAGAAAATCGGCGATCACGAGGTATACGTCGTCGTGGGACAATGGGAGGCCAAGCCGCCGATTCGTCTGTATTTCGATAAGCAGTCAGGGCTGCTGGTCCGGCTGGTTCGCTTCGGCGAAACGGCGCTGGGTTGGCTCCCGACTCAAATCGACTATGCGGATTATCGCGACATCGATGGAGTAAAGGTCCCCTACCGCTGGACGTTGGCTCGCCCGAGTGGACGGTTCACAATTCAGGTGAACGAATTGAAGCAGAACGTCTTGGTGGACGATGGCAAGTTCGCTAAGCCGCCTGCTGCCGCAGAGCCGGCCAAAGACACAGCGAAATAGCGGAAACGAAACTGCGCAGGAGAACCTACTTCGGTCACCGAATCTGTCTAGCTACCCTCGTCCGTCGTGGCAACAGTGTCTTTTGCCGGCTCGGCCTCAATGGTTATGTCGACTTCAGCCCCCGGCTTTAGCTTCACTTTCTGTCCGTTATCGTCGACCAATCGATTGGGAACTCGAATCTCTTTGTACAAGTGATCCGCACCCTCGACGGAGATCTGCGCTTTTTCGGGTTCGCCGCTTTGTGGGTGAGGACGGATGACTTTTTCGACCCGACCGGGAAGTGTAGTAGCCGCTTTTGCTTTACCCTTTGACACGTGGCCCTCCGTTGGGGAACCCGCAAAGCGGGGAATTCTGGGATCTATCTGACGAGTGGAACGCTAAGCATCTCCTATTTTGGCTGTATGTGCCATAAGTAGAATCCTGTAGGGGCATGGCGTCGAGATCGCCTTTCAGGAGATTTTGATATTGATTCGATATGCTCCAAGAGATCTCTCCCCGATTTGTAAAGCTTTACCGGACTTCATTTTGCGACATCTGCTTCCAACTTTGCTGATGCTGGCGGGATTCGTGGCCCCTTGCCTGCTCAGGGCCCAAGGAAACCAGTTGCCGGCCGCTTCCGGAGTTGAGTCTGGCGCGGTGCGTTCTATATCGGGCGTTGTCTTGGACCCTTCCGGTGCTTCTATCCCAGGAGCTCGGGTCGTGCTTCGAACGGTTGAGCCCAGTGCAACCCTTGAGACCAAAACGGACGCTACCGGCGCATTCCGCTTTGAAAATGTTCGCACCGGCAAGTATGACCTCGAGGTGGAAGCGGAAGGTTTTCGCACTACCCAGGTTCAGGCGACGATCACGACCCGGCGAACTCCAGCTTTCCGAGTCGTTCTGCCGATCCTAGTCCAGACCGAAAGCGTGACAGTTGCCACTGGCGAGAACGTTCCGCTCGTCAGCACAGACAGCCAGAGCAATCAGAATACGAATTCCATCGACCGGAATGCGCTCGATCGCATCCCCGTGTTCGACCAGGACTACATCACCGCAATGTCACGGTTTCTGGACGACAATGCCACTGGGACGAACGGCGTAACCCTGGTGGTGAATGGAATCGAAGCCAACGGCCCGGGTGTAACACCGTCGGCGGTGCAAGAGGTCAGGATCAACAACAATCCCTATTCAGCACGCTTCTCGCGTCCGGGGCGCGCCCGGCTCGAAATCATCACGAAGGGCGGATCGCGGGATTATCACGGTTCCTTGAACTTCCTGTTCCGAGACTCCGTCTTCGATGCGAGCAACGCGTTTGCAATCGTGAAGCCTCCGGAGCGTAGGCAGTACTACGAAGGCTCCGTGACCGGTCCTATCGGGCACAGCAAGCGCACCAGCTTCCTGCTGTCTCTCGATGAAGATCTGAATAATCAACAAGCCATCGTCGCGCCCAGCGCCATTGCAGAGGCGGAGTCTTTGGGATTCGGACCCATCGCTCAGACTGTTCCCAACCCCACCCATCATTTCTTCGGATCCGGACGCGTCTTCCACGATTTGGCTAACGGGGACCAGTTCTGGATCGGCTACTCCTACGAGCATCGATCCTCTGAGAACCAGAACGTCGGCGGCAATACGCTGCCGAGCGCGGCAACGAACACACATTTTCTGGAGCACGAGATCAACGTCAGCTACCTGCACCAGATCTCGCCACACTGGCTGAACCAGCTTCGATTCCTGGTCGGGCACTACGACAATTCTGTCGAGAGCGTCAGTGCTGATGCCCAGATCGCAGTTTCAGGCCTATTCACCGCCGGCGGAGCGCAAGCGGATTCGCGGCGTACCGAGTATCACTTCGACGGAACTGACTTTGCCACGTACGCCAACGGCAAGCACCAACTCAGCTTCGGCATTGACATTCCGGACATCAGCCGACGCGGCTTGGATGATTTCACAAACCGTGTCGGCGCCTACACCTTCGCCAGCGCCGCCGACTACTCCTCAGCCACACCAGCCACTTATCTCGTGCAGACTGGCCAAGGCCACGTGGCCTTTCTTGAGAGAGTGCTATGTGGATTCGTGGAAGACAATATTCGGCTGACGCCGAATTTCTCGCTGTACATGGGAATCCGTTACTACTGGCAGAATTATTTTCATAATGATTCCGACAATTTTGCGCCCCGTGTCAGCTTCGCCTATGCGCCTAGTGCGAAAAGCAAAACGGTCATCCGCGGTGGCGCTGGGGTTTTTTACGACCGCACTGGCCCGAGTCCTATCGGTGACCTGCTTCACTTCAATGGAGTCAACCTGCTTCGCTTTCTTCTCGACTCTCCTGCCCACTTTCCCGTTCTGCCGAGCGATCTTTCCGGTGTCCCGACGAGCATCGTGACGCTTGATCCGAGAACGCGCATTCCTTATGCCTTGCAATACAGCATCGGCGTGGAGCGGCAGATCACCGCGAAAACGACGTTTAGCGCTGTCTACATTGGCAACCGCGGGATCGATGTTTTTCGATCCATCGATGCCAATGCGCCGCTTCCAGGTAGTGCGGTCCGTCCTAATCCGACCGTAGGGCAGGTTAGGGAAATGCAGTCCGATGGCTATCTAAAAGGGAACGCACTTGAACTTACGTTCCGCGGCAAGCTGAACAAATATTTCTCCGGGCAGGTTCAATACACAACCGGCCGCACCGACAACAACACCAGCGGTATCACTTTCTTTCCTGGCAACAGCTATGACGCCGCGGCCGATTGGGGGCGATCAGACAACGACCGGCTCCACAAGTTCGATTTGCTCGCGTCGACCCAGGCGATCAAGTTCTTTACTCTGGGCGTTGCGCTGTCGGTTTATTCGGGAAAGCCGGTCAACATCACAACGGGTGGCGATGAGAATCATGATGGCATTCTGAACGATCGGCCCGTAGCAATACCCCGAAACACGATGCCGGGCCCAGGATTGATTGATCTCGACCTTAACGTGTCGCATGACTTTCCGCTCTCGAAGGCAAAGAAGGAAACCAAAGTGATCTCGCTGTCGCTGAACTCCTTCAATGTCCTGAACCATCCGAATTATGTGACCTATATCGGGGCCATATCCTCTTCCTTGTTCGGAGAGCCGGTTGCCGCTCAGCCACCCCGCCGCATGCAACTCGATGTGCAATTCAAGTTCTAAGGCCTGAATTCGTTCTCCGAGCGCAAAATTCAATAACAAAACCTGATAGGGACGATAAATAGTTTCGATTTCCGCGAAGGGATGGCGGACGTTACAGTGAGGCGTCGTCGAATGAGTGTGCAACGACGCGACTCCGTCTACGGGAGAACAATCCTACAGTGCCAATGCGAGAAAAGCTGATCGCCGCTGCGGTGACGGCTGTCTTGATCCTGATGTTCGCGCAAGTGGTCAGCGCACAAACCAGCGGAGTAAATCCAAGCCCGTCAACCGATACCACCGCCCGTCTGGCCAAACTCGAGCAACAGACCGCCGAAGCTAAGAGTTCTGCCGACAACGCCTGGATGCTGACCAGCGCGGCTCTGGTGCTCATGATGACTGGACCGGGACTGGCCCTGTTTTACAGCGGCCTCGTGCGCAAAAAGAACGTGCTCGGCACCATGATGCAGAGCTTCGCTCTGATGGCCGTCATTACGGTCTTATGGGGTTTGTTCAGCTATAGCCTCTCTTTTGGATCGGGCAACAGCTTCTTCGGTGGTTTGCAGAATCTGTTTCTGAGGGGTGTAGGAGCTGCGCCCGACCCCGATTACGCGGCCACAATCCCAGCGCAGACGTTTATGGTGTATCAACTGATGTTCGCGATCATCACACCGGGCTTGATCGCAGGCGCGTTTGCAGAGCGCATGAAGTTCAGCGCGATGCTGGTGTTCATGATCTTGTGGTCCATCATCGTGTATGACCCGATGGCGCACATGGTCTGGGGCAAAGGAGGCCTCCTGAATGCCTCGCTGGGCGGGCGTTTCCCGACTCTGGATTTTGCCGGTGGCACGGTCGTTCACGTCACATCAGGAGTCTCGGCGCTAGTCTGCGCCCTCTATTTGGGAAAGCGACTAGGGTATCCCAAGCAAGCCATGCCGCCACACAGCGTGGTGCTCAGCTTTATCGGCGCATGCCTGCTATGGGTCGGATGGTTCGGGTTCAATGCCGGTAGCGCGTTGGGAGCAGGCAGCCTTGCCACGAGCGCATTCGTTGCTACACATTTCGCTGCCGCCACCGCCGCTCTAGGTTGGGCTGGGGCGGAGTGGATCCGTAACGGTAAGCCGAGTGTACTGGGCGGAATTTCGGGCGCGGTGGCGGGGCTCGTGGCCATCACTCCTGCGGCGGGATTCGTGAAGCCCATGCCCGCATTGATCATTGGTCTCATCGCCGGTGTGTTCTGCTATTGGATGGTGGCGGTGATCAAGGCGAAATTCGGCTACGACGATTCGCTCGATGCTTTCGGAGTTCACGGCGCGGGCGGCACGCTCGGAGCGCTCTTGACAGGAATTTTCGCTGTTAGCGCCGTGAATCCGATCTTTAAAGACGCACAGGGCAATACATTGGCGTCCGGTCTGCTCGAAGGAAATGCGCACCAGTTGCTGAATCAATTGGTTGGTGTGGCTATCGCCTGGGTGCTCGCCATAGTGGGTACACTGATCATCCTCAAGGTCGTGGACTTGACTATCGGCTTACGAGTTTCTGAGGAGGAAGAACTACAGGGCCTGGATCTCTCCCAGCACGGAGAAGAGGGATACTATTGGGAAACGCCCGCTTGAGGGTTGGTCAGAGCCTGACAACCCTGGAGCTGAAGTCGGCGAGCAGATTCGAAGACAGGACTTGCCAATATCATGACAAAGGTCGAAGCGGTGATTCAAAACTCCAAGCTGGACGCAGTCAAAACTGCGTTGCAGGAAATCGGTGTTGAAGGTATGACCGTGCTCGAAGTGCGCGGTCACGGCCGCCAGAAGGGGCATACCGAGGTCTACCGCGGGCGCGAGTACAGCGTCGATCTTATCCCCAAGACCAAACTCGAGATGGTGCTGCCTGACGCGCTGGTCGAGAAAGCGGTGCAGGCCATTCTGGGAGCGGCACGTACTGGCAAGATCGGAGATGGCAAAATCTTTTTGTCGCGTGTCGATGAGGCCATCCGCATCCGCAATGATGAGCGTGGGGAAGGGGCGCTGTAGACTTCGCGTCGGCTTGAACGGAATCTTGCCGGGATGAGATTCAAAGGCAACGCACCCGGCGGCAGGCGCTGCGGGGTGAATCTTTCATGGTGGCAGCGTCCTCATTGATCGGCGAACTCCGGGGTTCTATCAGCGACGAATCGGCACGCATCCAGCGAGAGTTTGAGGCCACTGGGGACGGGCGTGCCTGCGTGTCCCAGCGCACACGCATGGTGGAAGAGATTCTTGTCAAGCTTTGGCGCGACATCGTTTCGTCCGACGAATCTCGCCCCGCGAATTTCACTCTCGTCGCTACGGGAGGGTTTGGCCGGGGCTGGCTGTTTCCCTTTTCCGATATCGATCTCTTGTTCCTTTTCAATGATCGAGATGCGGAGCAAGCTTTCAAAGATCCGGTCCGGCGCTTCTCGCAGGAGTTGTGGGATCTTCGGCTGAAATTGAGTCCAGCCTCGCGCATGCTCTCGGAGTGCGAGCGCTACGATCCCAACAATACTGAGTTCACAATCTCCCTGCTCGATTGCCGCTACTTAGCGGGGGATCGCGACCTGTTCCGCAAGCTTCACGACAAAGTGATTCCCAAGCTGGTCATGAAGGAGTCCAAGATTCTGCTTCAAGGCCTGGCCGAAGTGACGCGCGAACGCCACTCGAAATATGGGATGACTCTTTACCACCTGGAACCGAATCTGAAAGAGGCTCCGGGCGGGCTGCGCGACTGCAATGTTGCCAACTGGCTCGCGCTGATTTCGGCCATGGACAAGCTGCATGACTGGCCCGAGGCCAGTTCGCTGCGTCCGCCGGTTCGCAAGCAACTCGATGCAGCGATTGATTTCTTAATGGCTGCCCGATGTTTTCTTCATTTCCGTCACGGGCGTGATGACAACACGCTGAGTTGGGAATCGCAGGATGAAGCAGCCGCACGCAAAATCGGAGCGCCGGGCGCCGAGGAACTTTCGGCGGCTGATTGGATGCGAATTTACTTTGGCCATGCCCGTTCTGTGCAGCGCACCGTTACGCAGCTCTTGGAAGAGATTCCTGAAGCCTGGTCAGCACTCTATCGCCAGGTGCAAAGCTGGAGATCGCGGCTCACGACGGCGGACTTCTCCGTCGTTGACGGGCTCATCTTCCTGCAACAGCCATCTGCCCTGCAGGATCCCGAGGTGTTGCTCCGACTGTTTCACTTTATGGCTCATCATGGCTTGAAGCTGAGCGCCACTACGGAGTACCGCATCGAACAAGCACTTCCGGCGCTTGCCGCCACCCCGCCGCGCGGTGCGGAACTATGGCTCTATCTGCAGGAGACGTTGTTGCAGCCCTATGCTGCCGATGCTCTGCGCGCGATGCACTCCCTGCGCCTGCTGACCCTGCTGCTGCCCGAGTTGAAGGTGATTGACTCGCTGGTGGTGCGCGATTTCTATCATCGCTTCACGGTGGATGAGCATTCGTTTCTCGCCATTGAGTCCCTGCATCGGCTGAAGCAATCGCAATCGGAGTGGGACAAGCGCTACGGCGAGTTGTTGGGTGAGCTTGAAGATCCAGAACTGCTCTACCTCGCTCTGTTACTTCACGACACGGGAAAAGGAGTGCCGAACGGCAATCACGTTCAGACGAGTCTGGACATCGCCAATCAGGCTATGGACCGGCTGGATGTTGATCCGAAAGAACGGGCGGAGGTGCTGTTTCTGATCGCGAATCATCTGGAGTTGTCCGCAACTCTGCGGCGTGACATTTTTGATCCTGGAACCGTTGCTGCCTTCGCCGAGAAAATGGGAACGCCCGAGCGGTTGAAGATGCTCGCTCTACTCACCTATGCGGACATCAAGGCGGTGAATCCTGAGGCTCTTACCCCATGGAAGGCGGAAAACGTCTGGCAACTCTACATGGCTGCGGATAATTACCTCAACCGCAGTGCCGATCAGCGTGTACACACTGAAGCCAACGACGAAAAACTGGCGCGACTGCGTTCACTAGCGCCCGTTACAGGCAGCAAATTCAAAGTATTCCTCGAAGGATTCCCGCAAAGATATCTTCTCGTACATACGGCGGAAGAAGTCATGCGCCACATGCAGATGGCGGAGGACCTCGGAAACGATCCGGTGCTGGTGGACCTGAAACGCGGCCGGCACTGGTATGACCTGACGCTAGTCACGAAGGACCGCCCGTTCCTCTTCGCGACTCTTTCTGGTGTTCTGGCTGCCTGGGGGATGAACATCGTAAAAGCCAACGCCTTCTCGAACGCGGCCGGAGTCGTGGTCGACACGTTTCACTTCACCGATCGCTTCCGCACACTGGAGTTGAATCTGTCCGAGTGGGCGCGATTCAAGAACAGTGTGGTTAGCGTCATGCTGGGTGAGGCTGATCTCGAGAAGATGCTGCGGGACCGGCAACGCTCCGAGAAGGGCGTGATCGCGAAAGTGAAGGTGGAGACGAAGATTGAGTTCGACGATTCGTCCTCGGCAACGACAACGCTGGTTCAGGTGATAGCCCAGGACCGGCCGCGGCTCTTACACCGGATCGCCTCGTGTTTATCCGACCAGAAGTGCAATATCGAAATCGCCCTGATCGATACCGAAGGTCAGATGGCGATCGACACGTTCTATCTGACCTCTAGTGGGGGAAAGCTCAAGCCGGAGCACCAGAAGCAAGTGGAGAAGGCGCTCGTGGCAGAGCTCAAGAGCGAGTGAGGGCAGACAATTTATTTAACTGAGACAGCAGGGCCCAACTTCGGCGGGCCCTTCCTGTCGTCGATCCAGGTGTTGAGGGCGAAACGGAGTTCGTCTTGATTGCACCAATGCTCCAGGATTCGCCCATCTTCGGTTAAGGGTGAGACATTGAATCCTTCCTCAACATCCTCCCAATATATGACCTCATTTTCCTTGCGAGCCACGACGACAACGTTGTCTCAGCTTCCGTATCTCTGAATGGACGTGAAGTAGGGCTCTACTGCATACCGCCGAAATGTTTCCTGTTGCTCGACGTCACACTCTGCGAGGTCGCGCTGGACGATGTCCTTTACTTCCTCAATGGTAGCGGGCTTCCATTCCATCAGAAATCACTTCGCCGAAAACTTAAACACCGTCGTCTGATGGAACTTCTCCCCGGGCTTCAGGATCGTGCTCGGAAAATCCGGATGGTTCGGCGAATCCGGATAGTGCTGCGTCTCCAGGCAGAGTCCGTAACGACGCTTGTAGACATGCCCCTCTTTGCCGGTGACCGAGCCGTCGAGAAAGTTGCCTGTATAGAACTGAACCGCCGGTTGAGTGGTTGAGACCTCGAGCACACGCCCGGTTGTGGGTTCATAGACGCGCGCAGCCAAACTGAGCCCAGCGCCCTTGCGGTTCAGAACGAAGTTGTGATCGTAGCCGTGCCCGAGAACCATCTGCTCATAAGGGTCCTCGATGCGGGCGCCGATTTTAGTCGACGTGGTGAAGTCGAACGGGGTGCCTTTGACCGCGCGGAGTTCGCCAGTAGGAATGAGGTTCTTGTCCACCGGAGTGAATTTATCGGCACTGATCATGATTTCATGATCCAGGATGTCGCCGTTTCCTGCGCCCTTTAAATTGAAGTAGCTGTGTTGGCTCACATTGATCGGTGTCGCCTTGTCCGTTGTGGCCTGGTAGTCGATCACAAGTTCGTTCGAGTCCGTCAGAGTGTAGGTTACTGTGACTTTAAGATTGCCGGGGAACCCTTCCTCCGCATCCTTGCTGAGGTACGTGAAAGCGACGCCGTTCTTTCCCTTTAGAGGTTCGCCATCCCACAGAACTTTATCGAATGTTCTTGTAACACCGCCGTGCAGCGTATTAGGCCCGTCATTCTTCGGTAACGTGTATGTCTTCCCATCGAGGGTGAAGGTTCCGTTGGCGATGCGGTTGGCGTAACGTCCGACGATGGCGCCAAGGTAAGGCGGGTTCGGCATGTACTCTTCGGCCTTTTCGTGGCCGAGAACGATGTCCGCAAGTTGTCCCTTGCGGTCGGGTACGCGAAGCGACAGGATGATGCCGCCGTAATTCATGGCGCGGACTTCAACACCGTGAGCATTGGTCAGCGTGTACAAGATGATGGGCCTCCCGTCCCGCGTGCCGAAGTCTTGCTGTTGGACTCCGGATTTCTGTTTCGAAGAAGTTTGTGAGGAGAGCAATCCGCCGATGGCGGTGATGAAAACAAGAGCGCATGCAAGGATCAGCCGTCTTGGGATCATGGCGAAGAGTGTACTACGGGCGGGCTGCTTTGTGATGTGTGCTCACATGCTGCGTCTACCGCAGAGCGCCGTTCGATTCGAGTTCATATTGGCAAGCGTCGCACATACTGTTCTCCCGTAGATCGATCCACTCCACTGAGTGGGACGATGCCATAGCACATTGATCATCTTGACAGTGACGAAGATGCAAGGTGTGCCCGAGTTCGTGAATGGATTCTTTCAACAACCGCTCTCTTAGCAGCGAGTCATCCGGATCCAAGCCATAAAACTCCTGCCGCAGCCAGAAGATCGACACCACGGCGCAAGGTCCGCCCATTTGCGCCTCTCCAAAAATGTATTTGAGAATTGGGATATAAAGATCGACCTCAGCCACGGCCAGAAAGCGCCAGTCGCCTGGCCGAACCAGGCTCTGCATCCGCTGCAGCATTTCGGAAGAGTGAAACTGCTGGCGTTCGGCGTGGTAAGAAGGAGTTGGGTCCAGGGTGAGCGCGAGAATCTCGCAACGAACCGGCAGTCTCCTGGGAATCGCTTCGCGCAAGCCGTCGAGCAGGGAAGCGGCAATTTTGCCGACCGGGAGCAGATGAACGAGATTCATTGAGGCCAGCTCGCGTCGATCCTAGTTCCGGCTCTCCACCGTAGCGCGGGTCCAGCCGTAGCGTTTCAGCTTGTGGTGCAGCGTGACCCGGTCAATATCAAGCACCTCGGCGGCCCGGCTTTGGTTGAAGCCGCATTCCTCAAGCACGTGAAGAATGTGTACGCGCTCGATTTCGTCCAGACTCTTGCCCGTCGTGCCCGGTGTGGCAACGCTTTGCTGCTTGAAGATGAAGTCCGGCTCGCGCAGTTCCGGTTCCTGGGCAACCACCATCGCGCGCTCCACCGCATTCTCGAGTTCGCGAACGTTTCCCATCCATGGCTGCTGCTGCAGTTGATTCATAGCCGCCGGAGCAACTCGCGTAATGTGTTTATTCATCGCCAGAGCGAACTTGCGCACGAAGTGTTCCACCAGGAGTGGAATGTCTTCGCGGCGCTCACGCAGTGGCGGCAGTTCAATGTGGAACACATTCAACCGGTAATACAGGTCGAGCCGAAACGTTCCTTCCTCGATCATGGCTTCAAGATTCCTATTCGTGGCGGCGACGCAGCGGAAGTCGACCTTGATCACCTGATTGCCGCCCACCCGCGTAATCTCGCGCTCTTGCAGGACTCGCAAGAGATCCGTCTGCGTCGTCAAACTGATGTCGCCGATCTCATCGAGAAAAACCGTGCCGGCCTCGGCAATCTCGAACTTACCTTTCTTGCGGTACTGTGCGCCGGTGAATGCCCCTTTCTCATGCCCGAACAGTTCGCTTTCGAGCAGCGTCTCGGTCAACGCGCCGCAGTGAATCGCCACGAGCGGGTGAAAGCGGCGCATGCTGGCAGAGTGAATGGCGCGCACCACGAGTTCTTTGCCCGTACCGCTCTCGCCGGTAATCAACACATTCGCATCCGTCGGTCCCACCGTTTCAATAGCCTCATAAACTTTGTGGATGGCGGGACTCTGTCCTACCAGATCGCCGGGACGCGTCGCTTCGGCGACCGTTTCGCGCAGACGTACGTTTTCTTTTTCAGCCCGCTTGTGTGCCAGCGCTTTCTTCACCAAGTGCGCGATCTCATCGGGATCCAGCGGTTTGCTCACGTAATCGTACGCGCCATTCTTCAGCGCTGTGACCGCAGTTTCCACCGACGCGTAGCCGGTCATCATGATCACAATCAGGTCAGGATCCATCTCGTGCAACCGGCGCTGCAGTTCGATCCCATCAGTCCCTCGCATTTTGATATCGAGTAGGGCCAGATCCCACTTGTTCTCGGCCATGCGGGTCAGGGCATCGCTGGCGCTTTCGGCCGTCCCGATCTCATATCCTTCCTCTCGAAACCATTTTCCAAGAGAATCCCGAACGCTGAGTTCATCGTCGACGATCAACAGCTTTCCTTGTGGTTCCACGAATCTCACCTCCCGCTGAGTGCAGCGGTAACTTCTTTTGCCGGAGACAGCTCGACATCTCCATCCCACGGCAGGGTTACTGTGAATGTTGTTCCGCGCCCAACTTCCGAGTGCACTTCGATGTCTCCGTTGTGGCGCTGCAGAATGCTGCGGCTGATCGCGAGTCCGAGCCCGACGCCGCGCCCGGTTTCTTTCGTCGTGAGGAATGGCTCAAAGAGACGGGGAAGGATCTCGGGTGGAATGCCGCAGCCGTCGTCACGCACCACGATCCGGACCACGTTATCTTCCCGGGTCAGCTTGGTTGTGACCCACAAATTGCCGCCCTGAGGCATCGCATCCAGAGCATTCATCATCAGGGCCAGCAGGACTTGTTCAATCTGCGCGCCGTCGCAAATGACCACTGGAAGTTCGGGGTCGAGATCGGGCTGAACCTGGATTGCTCCGAGATCGAGTTGGTGTTGAATTAACCGCAGCGCTCGGTCGATTACCTGGTTCAGGTTGGTCGGCTGAAGGTTGATCGGCGTGGTGCGGGAAAATGTCAGAAGGTTCTTGACCAGATCACCGCAGCGGCGGCTTTCGCTGGCGATCAGGTCGAGCGAGTCACAGATGTCACGATTGTGGCTTTTCCCGCCATCCTCGCCGTTCATCCATTTGTGCAGCAGCTTGGCGTAGGTGAGGATGCCGGACAGTGGATTGTTGATTTCGTGCGCCAGGACGGCCGCCATCTTGCCGATGGACGCCATCTTCTCCGTGTGCAGCGCATGTTCGTGCGCTCGTTTCAGCTCGCGCGTCTTCTGCTCGACGCGCTGCTCCAGCGTTCGTGTCCAGGCTACGTTTTCGTTGTGCTCCGCCTTGAGCTGATTGCTCATGGCGTTGAAGGAGTGCGCCAGTTCGCCGATCTCGTCGTTGGAGCGGACATCGATCTGGAATCCCAGATCTCCCGCCGCGAGACGCTCCGTACCCCGTTCCAGAGCCTTCACCGGTCGTCCTACCACTTCCCATACGAAGAACCAGCTCAGCAATGCAATCAGCAACAACGCGCAGCCGGTGTACGCGATCATGCGCCAGCTGCTTTCGGCGAGTTGTACGTCGGCCTTGGCGAGAGACAGATTCGTGTCGAGAACTCCTAGAATCTGCTGTTCTGCCGGATGCGCGTGACAGCTTGCGTTTGAACACGATGCCTGATTCTCAATGGGAGTAATGATGCCGAGAACGCGAATCCCAGCCACATTGCGGTAAATCCGGAAGCGGTCGGGTCGGTTCAGACGCGCTAAGGGCTGGGATTGTGAGTGACAGGCATAACAAGCCTCGGCCGTTTTATCGACAACATGGTTCTGTTCTGCCGAGTTCGTCGTGTAGGTGATTCTTCCTTCCTGATCGAAGATGCGGATCTTCTCAATGCCGGGTTCGGCTGCCATCGTCTGAATCGAGCGATACAGACCCTCGCGGTCATTCCGCAGCATGTAATCGGTGGTGCACTGCTTGATGACGTCGCTAATGCGCTCGGCCGAGAGCAGCGTGTTCTGCTCAAGGTGTTGGCGGTGGAGTCGAACGTTGAGGTATCCCAGCAGCGCGAAGATCAGAACCATCGCGCCCAGCAACAGTATGTTGAGCTTGGCGCTCAGCGTCTGCGTTACACGCAACAGGCGAGCCCGGGTTGGTTCAGTCTCCGGCATGCTCCAGCACCGGCGCAGCTATCGGCATGGTGGATCGCACGGGCGTCACACTTTGCACGACGAGGTCGTCTTTCGGGAAGATCGGCAAGTACTGCACCGCCACGCGGAACAGGGCGAAGCCCAACGCCACAATCATCAGAGTGACGGAGAACTCGGTCCACTTGGGCAGATAGTGGTGGCCGACGTATGTTTCAAACCCAATGAGGCTGACATTTAATCGGTTGGTGATGAAGCCGAAAAGACTGATCACCGACGCGAGATAAAGCCAATTTGGCGATAGCCGTACTTTCTTGAAGCTGAGGAGAGTTATCGGGATCACAAATGAAAGCGCAAGTTCCAGCCACAGGAAGTAGGCTTCGTAGCTGGGCTGAAGGATCTGGCGCAGAAGTCCGCGATGGAAGTAATCCTCGAACCTGAGCAGTGCATTGACCCATAGGGCAACCAGCAAGGCGCCGCCCAAGCGGACCAGTACCGACAGTTCCAGGTGGCGCCCCAGAGCCTTCGCGCTCTGCGTCGATTCGAAGATCGTCATCGCCAGGCCCACCGCCATGGCGGAACCGAAGAAGAAGAACGGCAACGCCGGTGAATACCAGAAGGGATGCAGTTTGCTCGGCATGATCAGATACAGCGATCCGAGCGAACTCTGGTGCAGCGTGGAAAGCAAAATGCCCAGCACAATCAAGACGGGATAGACTTTGTGAATCCACTTGATTGGCGTTTTCAGATTCAGTCTCTCGAGGACGTTGGGAAGGAATTCAAAGAAAAGCACGGCCGTGTAGGTCATGACGCAAAAACCAACTTCAAACATGACCGAGTGCGGATTCATGTAAATCAGTTGGTGCCATATGTACCACGGCCGCCCGAGGTCGAACAACAACCCAACGATGAAAAGCAGGTAGCCAAGGAATGCCGTCAGCACCGCCGGCCGCACCACGCTGTGCAGGCTTTCCACGTTGAACAGGTACACCGCCCCCACCATGCAAAATCCACCGGCTGCCAGCATCACACCGCACAGACAGTCGAATCCGATCCAGAAGCCCCAGGGGAATTGATCCGTCATGTTCGAAACTGCACCCAGCCCGTGCAGGTAGCGAACGTAGGTGGAGTACAGGCCCAGGGCCATGATCACCAGGAAGACAATTCTCCAAAACGTAAACTTGATCTTCATCGCGCGCTCCCCTTCCTTTTCCCTTCTGCTTCCGCGGCCACTACTTCAGCGCGGCGATGAGAAATCCAATAGATGCCTCCCAGCACCAGCGACCATATCGGAATAAAGTCTGGAATCCTGTCCATCACCTTGCCCGTGTACTCCGGTAGAGGCACCTCACCGAGCTTTTCTGGCGCGGGATAGCCAAACTCTTCGACCTTGACGCTTGCAAGAATGAAGACACTCGTGCCCCCGACTTCATGAAGCCCGTAAATTCGGGGGACGTAGGCGGATGGATTTTGCCGGAGTCGATCTTGCGCCTCACGAACTAAGTCGTCACGTTCGCCGAATTGGGTCGCGCCGGTCGGACAAATCTCAGCACACGCCGTCTGTTGCCCAGCCTTGACTCGGTCCGGGCACATAGTGCACTTGCGGACCCGCGGATTCAGTGATCCCCATTCGTACTTAGGTGTGCTGAAGGGGCACGCGGCCATGCAGTAGCGGCACCCGATGCACTTCCACACGTCGTATACGACGGGTCCTTCCTTCGTTTTGTGGAAGGCTCCTACCGGGCAGACAGAAGCGCATGCCGGATTCTCACAGTGCATGCACAGTCGCCGAATGAATTTGTCGCCGTGGGTGAGGACCGCTGTGAACTTATGGGCGGAGGAAACCTCCTCAGCGGCAACCGAATCGTTGTAGGGGAGATTGTTCTGTGTCGCGCAGGCCTGCTCGCACTGCTTACAACCTATACAAAGAGTCGAATCATATAGGAGTGCTTTGCTCATGAATGATCTCTGCGGACGACAAAACCGTCCGAAATCCTTTCGACCGACGCCTGAGCTGAATGAGGAAGAGGGGCGATTACCTGCGTAACCGCAGCAGGAACCGCAAGCTGCGTTCCTCGTCAGATCAGAGACTGTCGCGAAATTCAGCAGCTTCAGACAGGTAAAGTTTCAACGATTAACAAATTCTCAGCCGTGACTGGTGTCACGGTCCGAAGTGATGGTGGTCAATAGGTTGTTCCGGCTTGGCTAGACGGTAGATGCGTTTCACATCAGAGTTCCTGATGCGGAATTCAGCAATCCCTCAAATCGGTCCCAACTCGTTGAAAGACCTGCGAAACACGTACGTCGGGTCGGGCCGGGGCTACCGATTCAATTTTCTACTGTTGCGATCTTTAACGGGACCACACCGCTGCGATTGTTCTCAACCTCGCACCATGTAGCTTTCAGATGTTCCGCATCTCGTTACCCAGCTATAACATGCAACTTTCCGATGTCGTTGGAAGCGGGTGCGATTGGCATTGGCACGGCGATTGCCTTTAGTAAAGAGTGAGCGGTCGACATGTATGCGGCCACTCGGGCGAGGTGGGTTATGACAGTCATCATGGTATTGGCGACGTTCGCAATTTTCTTACTCATCGATTATGTGCGTAGTCAGAAACAAGTGGTAAAGCAGCTTGCAGTGCAGCCGGTCATTCGTGAAGTCCCTTCGCATGTGGTCCCGGTCATGGTCTCTGGATTTCAGGTACCGGAAAATGTCCGCTATCACTCCGGGCATACCTGGGCGCTCAGCGAGAGCCGCGAACTGGTGCGAGTTGGTATCGACGATTTCGCATCCAAACTCGTCGGCAAGATCGAGGGCATTGCTCTGCCGCAGCGCGGACGCTGGGTTCGCCAGGGTCAGAAGATTTGGACGATTTTCCGCGATGGCAAGTCCGTGGACATGGTTTCGCCGATCGAAGGCACGGTGAGCGACGTTAATGAAGCCGTAGTCAAAGATCCGAGTCTCGCGCTTAAAGATCCTTTCGGCGAAGGTTGGATCGTAACGGTGCAGGCTCCCGATTCGAAAGTCAACTTTCGCAATCTTCTCGGCGGAGCGTTGGCGCGCATGTGGACGGAAGATTCCGCACTCCGGCTGCGCAAGAGGATGCCGGTCGCAATGGCCGCCGCGCTCGCTCAGGATGGCGGAGTCGCTGTGGACGACATCACGGCGCACCTGCCCAATGAAGACTGGGCCGCACTGACCAAAGAGTTCTTCCTTTCGTAGACCGAGGACGAGGATAGGCTTCGCCCAACCTCCTGTTAAATTGCCGCCCGGGATCCCAGGCGGCTTTTTAGTTATTCCGGGGAACCTTCGGAAGGGAGCGTCACCGTCACATTGGCAGGTCGTGAATGAGAACGGACGATCAAGATGCCGAGGCCGACGGCAGCACTGAGCATTAGGACCCGCAGATATTGGGCTGGGGGAACCACATGATCCCCGAAGATTGTGCGCAGCAGTCCAGAGCTTGCGCTGATCGCGCACAGTGCGAAATAGGCGCGCTCCACGAGTCCTCGCGAAATGCTCACCACCCATACGAGGATCGAAGCCACGACCAGGTAGATCGCAATAAGAATGAAGTCACCCGTCGCCCCGGACCGGTGCAGAACGCCAGCCTTTGGCGAAACGAATCCGTGAAATGCGATCCCCAGAAACACGATCGAGTGAATCAGAGCGATCACAGCGCGCTTTCGATTGGTGAGAACCCCAAAGTCGTTCATAGCTAGAACCGAGTCTGACTGATCAGCCCGGGAATTTGGCGTGAGCTTTCACACCAACCTGTGTGACCGCGATCACAGGAGGTTCAGAGACCTCCTGGAATCAACCTCTTCCAGGTGTTACCATCGCGGGCCATATGACGAACCGATCCTCTTTTCTGGCGTTGTCCTGTTCTCTGGCTCTTGCACTGAGCGCGCGCGGCCAGGCTCCGGCTACCTCGCCTCATCCGATCGTTCTCCATGCCGCCAGGTTGCTCGATATCAAGGCGGGGAAGTTGATCCAGCCAGGTGAAGTTCTCATTCAGGGAGATCGCATCGTAGAGGTCGGATCAGCAGTTAAGCATCCGGCGGGAGCGGAGGTCCTCGATCTGGGCGATCGCACACTCATGCCCGGACTCATCGACGCTCATATCCATCTCTTCCTTCATCCCGGGGCTGAAGACCTGCAGACCGTTCAGGAGTCCGTCCCGGAACGCACGATCACGGCGACGCTGGCGGCGCGCGATGATCTCATGGCTGGATTCACCGCCGAGCGTGATATGGGAACCGAGGGTGCCGGTTCGGCCGATACTGCAGTCCGCAACGCAATCAACGAAGGACGCGTTCCAGGGCCGCGTCTGCGCATCAGCGGAAACGCGATCAACATCCTTGGCGGACACGAGGACGCTATCGGCTATAACCCGGCGCAACACGTTCTTGCAAATGCCGACTATGCCAACAATGCCGACGAGTTGCTTGCCGTAATGCGTCAGCAATTTAAGGAAGGCGCCGACTTCATCAAGATCTACGAGACCGGAGCCGATTCGATCCGGGACGGCAAGCTTTCAACTCCATATCAATACACTGAGGCGCAGCTCGAAGCCGCGGTGAAGGAAGCCGCCCGCCTCGGCAAACACGTGGCGGTTCACGCGACCGGAGAACCTGGAACGCTCTATGCCGCGCAAGCAGGAGTGGCTTCGATCGATCATGCCGATCAGCTGAGCGAAGAGACTATGCGTCTGATGAAGGAAAAGCAGATCTTCGCGGTCCCCACGTTTACGATTTTCGAATATTTTGCGGAACACGCCGCAACGCCCGAGCGGAGCGCGCATGAACATCAGATCCTCGATTTGAAGGTGCAAGAGTTCAAGCAGCAAATTGCCGGTGGGGTCCGTATGGCAGTCGGCTCCGACGTGGGCCCGTTTCCGCATGGAACGCAGGCGCGTGAACTAGTGCTGATGGTGAAGTACGGCATGTCCCCACTCGCTGTCTTGCGGGCGGACTTGATAAATGGAGCGAAGCTCCTCGGTTGGGAAGGACAGATCGGCTCGCTCGAGCCGGGTTATTTGGCAGATGTGATCGCAATCACAGGCGACCCTCTCGCGGACATCTCAGCCGTCAACAGTGTCGGATTTGTGATGAAGGGTGGCACGATCTACAAAAAGTAAGTCCCTCCAAAATAGAAAACGGTCGGCAGACACCTGCAAAAGAGTGCACAATCCAGCGCAATTTCAATGAGAAACAAAAGCTAAGCATCGAATCCTGAGTAGCTTGCCGCGATTCCCGAATCGGTTCATTGGTGGTCGGATTGCCCCTTCCATACTGCTCGCCCAGCCGGCGAGCACTTATGATTCCCGTTAAATCCTCTGGCCTGCCAAGTGCATTCGCAATCGTTCTCTTCCTTGTCCTCCGCATTTGCTCGACGTCCGCGGCTCAAGGTCCACTCCCCGAATTGCCAACTCCAATGCCGGCAATGGAGCACGCTTCAGCATTTGTCTCTCTGCCTCAGCCCATAGTCAGCGAACACAAGTTTTGGGACCGCGAGAACAAGGTATTGTTCTTCACGGCTGCTGCGTTGAATGGGGCCGACTTCGCTGTCACTCGCTCCAATCTGCAGAGAGGAGGGCGGGAACTGAACCCCGTGGTCAGGATTTTTGGACGCTCCACTCCTGGCCTAGCTGTCAACTTTGTGGGAGAAACCGCGGGAGTTTTATCCGTGAGCTATTTCTTCCACAAGACAGGTCACCACAAACTCGAGCGCTGGGTCTCTTTCGTAAATATCAGCTCTTCCGCGGCCGCCGTCAGTTATGGGTTGGCGCACCGGTAGCCGGCTTCTACCCTTCAAAAATAGGGGCTGGACTCGAAGTCCAGCCCCGAAAAGCCGTGGATCTCAGCTTAGAACGAAACCTTGGCACCAATGTTCAGGAATCGCGGCAAGTTGTACTGCGTCGTGATGGCTCCGAAAGATCCGCCCTGACTGGGTGGCGGACTGCCCAGGTCCATTCCCGGATCCGTGAAATCGACATGGTTGAAAACGTTGATCGCCTGCAGGCTCAGGTCAAAACTCACCCGCTCGGTAATCTTCGTGCTCTTTGTAAGGGCGGAGTCCATGTTGAAGCGGTGCATCCCTCGGAAGGTTTGCCCGCCGGCCAGTTTATCGCCGAACAACGGCATACGGAACGAAGCGTAGACCGCATCCGGGTTGGCGAAAGAATTCAGCGAGCCGTCCGCCAGCCGGTGCGGACTGTTCGTGCCGAAAGCCGCTGAGCCGGTAGCAACCCACGACGAGCACTGATCCAGATACCCATCGCCCAATTCGTCCCCGTAGTTGCAGTTGAGGAATCGTTGCGGCACGCCACTACTTGTCGTAATCGCGCTGCTGAGCTTCCAGCCGCCGATTATTTTGTTAAGGAAACCGTTTCCGCCAAAGCTGTGGCCTTGGCCGAACGGCAGGTCGTAAATGAAAAACCCAGTGATCACATGCCTGCGGTCAAAGTACGAAGTTTGGTAGTCGCGACGGCGGTTGAATCCATCGGAAGGGCTGATGAAAACGTTGGATTGCGCCAAGCCCGCGTCGTCGGAGGAGTGGGAGTAGGCGTAGTTGCCCTGCAGGATCAGACCATGTCCGAGCTGCTTGCGCAAACTTACATAGCCTGCGTTGTAGATGGAGTCTCCCATCGAGGTGCTGATCTGTGTGCCGAGGAATTGTGAATCCATCGGCAGCGCGGCGAATCCGTTCAGGCCGATCGAGTCATAGATGGTGGTGACGTCGGCATTTGAAAACGCGCCACCGCTTTCCATAGCCGAGACAAATGCTGCGGTGCCTCCGTAATTGGCCACTACATCGGGTTGCGTCTCGAAGAACGCTTGCGGACTCACCGTGCAGCCGGCTACGCCGGCCGCGCAAGCGGTACGAAGACTCGGATTGGCCAGGAACTGCCGCTGGATCGCATCGTAGGCTTGGCCAAATGTCTGCCCTCCCGATGTCAACATGTACGGAATCTGGTTAATGTCATTGTTGGTGTACAAGTGGTGAGCGACTCGTCCGACGTAGCCGGCCTCAATCATCATGTCGCCCGCTAATTGTCTTTGGAAGCCGAGAGTCCAGGTATCCTCTACGCCCACCTTGCGCTTCGGATCAATCCGGAAGTCATAACTCTGATACGGGGAGTTGGCATCCGCAGTGAAGCCCGGGACGACTGGAGCTGTAATGGCGCCCAAGGACGGAATCGGTGGATTGTTGCCATCCACCCAATACGATATGCGTTGCTCGGACCATTCTTCCCCAGGCACGCTCCGGTCGTATCTACGCCCTTGCAGGAGACACCATTGCCAAACCCGATGCCCAACGCTGGCGTCATTACGAGTCCGACGCCATTGAGCCGGTCGAAATACCGGCCATATCCAGTGCGAATCACCGACTTGCCGTCGCCGAACAGGTGGTTCAACAGACCAGTCGAAGAGCGGGGATTCCAGGCAATGGAGAACCGGGGTGCAAAGTTGTGCCAGTCCATATCAGACGGATACTTGCGTCCCGTCGTCCTGATAGGCGCAAAGCCGAGCTCAGGCGCGAAAGCCTGTCCCTGCAAGGCTGCAGCTTGAGCCTGCGCCATGTAATTCTGATACGTGACCGTTGCATGCGGATCGGTTCCATACACCATGATCGTCTGCAGGCCCTTCGTTTCATACGGTGGTGTCTGTATACCCCAATCGAGGCCATAAGCCAGCGTCAGGGTGGGCTTCAGCCTCCAGGTGTCCACGACGTGGAGGTCGTAGTAATCCACCAGTGAGCGCTGGAAATTGGGAGTCCCAGGAGTATTGGCTGTCAGATCGGGACCACGCGTGAGAAGCTGAGCCGTGTGATCGATCATGCCCATCAATGCGGCGTATGCTTTCTTCCAGTTGGTGCTCTGACCGGTTGCCAGGCTCGCCGGCATGTTGTCAGAGGGAAACGTCATATCGGAACTGGTGTACTCGGCGAAGTAAAGCGGTGCCGCCAGACCGCCGACCACTTTGTCGTCGCGAACATGGTAGAAGTTCTGGTGTCGGAACGTTCCTCCGAACTGGACGAGGTGTTGCCCGTGAAGCCAGCTCACTTCGTCGTTCAGGCTATAGTCCTTCCCATCCCATACACGGCTGCGGGCATTTTGTGTATCGACGTTCATCGGCACAAGACCGTTGGTGTTGCTCTCCTGATAAATCTGCAAGGCGGCTCCCAGTCCGGAAGCCTGTGGGAAAGGAGCCCTACGCGCCCACTGCCAGTAGTAGCGCAGAAAATCCACATGGAAGTCGTTGGTAACGTTGTTGGACAATCGGCCGGTGAGCCCCACAACGTAGTAGCGAGGCTGCACTGGCTCGGAGTCCGTCGACTTGGGAACGCCCTTCGTTCCACCGGTAATGCCTCCGATATCAATCTGCGAATTCTGCAGAACGTCGGCCACGTCGTAACGTGCCACTGCGTTCAAGCTCCACTTCGACGAGAGGTTGTAGTCGAAGCGTGCGATGCCATCGTGCTCGCGCTGCGTAACCGGAACCGTGCTGTCGAAGCCGATGGTATTCAGAGTATCGCCTTCGGAAGTGTTGTTTCCGGTGGGCTCGAACTGGTTCCAGATCTGGCTGATGGTAGGGCTCAGACCTATACCTCGCGGATCACAGGCGCCCGTAGGATTCGTCGCCGAAACCGTGCAACCCGTGCTCAGGGGGCCATTTGCGGGATTGAAGTTGTACTTCACGAGGTTGCCGTTGGCATCCGGGAATTGGATGACTCCTTGCTTGAATAGATCGCTCGGCACGAGGCGGGTGAAAGTTGTGCCCTTCTTGAACTTCCTGCCTTCGTACATCAGGAAGAAGAAAGCCTTGTCCTTGAGGATCGGCCCGCCGATCCGGAAGCCGTACCGGTTGTCCTGCCAGACGGGGCGGTCCTGCCCGGCCTGCTTCAGTTGATAGGAGTTGGCGTTGTAGTCGGTATTCTGGTTGTACTCGTACGCGGCACCATGCCAGCCGTTCGTTCCCTTGCGGGTAACCATCTGCACTTCGGCGCCGGAGGAGCGCGAAAACAGATTGGAATTGTTTGTGGTTACGCGGAACTCTTCGATGCTTTCCACTGGCGTTGGAACGGCGGCGCGATTTGTGCCCTCGAAACCATTTGCATAACCAGCGTCGCCTTCAGTATTGCTGGTGGCATCTCCACCGTCCAGGCTGAAGGTGTTCTGATCGGCGAGGGCTCCTGCAACTCCGCCGCTTGTGGTGTCACCCTCTCCTGAGCCCCGCACCTCAGAATTGTAGGAGGGAGCCGACATGGGCTGAAGCTGCAGCAGAGCGGCAGCGTCGCGGCTAAGGCTGGGCAGATTCTCCATACTGTTCGCGTTGACGACGTTGCCCACGCTGGCATCAGTGACTTGCAATTCCTGACCTGTCGCGTGGACCTCTACGATTTCGTTCGGAGCGCCGATCTCGAGTCTGAAATTCTGTGCGACGTTTACGCCTACAGTAACGGTCAGATCGATCGTGGTCAGTCGGAATTTGTCCTTCCTGACCACGATGTGGTAATTGCCGGGTTGCAGCGATGGGAAACTGTAGTGCCCGGAAGCGTTTGTGTGGGTTATCTGGGTTGCATTCGTGGCAAGATCGGTCAATTGAACGATTGCATCGGCGACCACGGCGCCTGCCGGATCGGCAACATCACCGGTTAGAGTGGACGTGGACGCGCTCTGCGCGAATAGCGCGGTCGAGAGGAACATCAATGTCAACAAAACAGCAGAGACCTGACGGATGCCCATAGCACAGCCTCCTGGAAAGATCTATCGCCTGGGAGACAGGCGGAAACTGCTATTCCTCGCGGGACTCGGAACGAGGGTGGATCGGGAGTCGTGAAGACCCGTACCAATCCGTTGAATGTCCCGAAAGGATCCCCAAACCACTGAAAAGTACTGATAGGTCGCACACACTATCACCAGCGATATAACAAACACAAGTCGAAATTGTTTCGATATAAAATTTCGTTGATGTTCAACGTAAACTATTGAAATAAAATGATATTAATAGGAGATTTGTTGCGAAGATCCCGGCGTGTCAAGACGTTTTGTTATCACTTGTAACGTTATGTCTTGACCGGTTCAGCAAGTGGACGCTTTGGATTTCTTCGATCGGCTTGGCTTCCTCGGGACGAGGTAAGCCACGAGAGTCACAAGGATGGCGCCTCATCGAGGTCCGCTCCCGGTCTCCTCGCTTTTGCTATTCGTGTTTCGAAGTTATGGAAACCGGCGACACTCTCGCGGCCAGGACTGAGGCGAACTGGCGAAGAGAAACTCCTATTGTGTATTCTCCTCCGCAGGTTAACCTCCACCATGTCTACCATCTTGGTAGTATTACCGGGGTCAGCTATTCTGACCCGAAGAGGCAGACATGAAGATCGCGAAAGACGTCACAGAGTTGATCGGCAACACTCCGCTGGTCCGGCTGAATAAAGTTACGCGGGGCTGCGTTGCCGAGGTCGTGGCGAAACTCGAGAGCCAGAATCCTCTGGACAGCGTCAAAGACCGCATCGGCGTCAGCATGATTGAAGAAGCCGAGCGCGCCGGAAAAATTCAGCCCGGTAAAACGGTCCTCATCGAGCCGACCAGCGGCAACACTGGAATCGGTCTGGCTTTCGTCGCCGCGGTGAAGGGGTACAAGCTCGTCATCGTGATGCCTGACACGATGAGTCTGGAACGTCGCGTACTTCTGCTCGCGTTCGGCACTGAGATAGTCCTCACCCCCGGGCCGCGTGGAATGACCGGCGCAATCCTCAAAGCCAAAGAGATCCTCGCCAATACGCCGAACGGCTACATGCTGCAGCAGTTCGACAATCCGGCAAATCCTAAGATCCACTTCGAAACCACTGGGCCTGAGATCTGGAATGACACCGATGGCCGCGCTGACATCCTGATTTCGGGCGTTGGTACGGGCGGCACTATTACCGGCGTCTGCCAGTACATCAAGCCCAAGAAGCCATCGTTCAGAGCTGTCGCAGTGGAACCCACCGATAGTCCCGTCTTGTCCGGTGGAAAGCCGTCGCCACACAAGATCCAGGGAATTGGTGCAGGCTTCGTTCCCAGCATTCTTCGCCGCGAGTACATCGACGAAGTCGTCACTGTGACCAACGATGAAGCGATCACCATGGCGCGCAGGCTTCCGCTGGAGGAAGGACTGTTTGTCGGCATCTCCTCCGGAGCCGCGGTCGTCGCCGCCCTGAAAGTCGCAAGGCGCCAGGAGAATGCCGGAAAGATGATCATCGTAATCATTCCTTCTTTCGGCGAGCGCTATCTCAGTAGCATCCTGTTCCAGGAGTTGCGAGAGAAGGCGCTGCAGATTCCGACCGCAGAACTACCGCCGGCCTGATGAACTCTCATGCCTCACCTGCTATCGCTAATTCGCGAAGACGTGACCAACGTGATGGATCACGATCCCGCGGCCAAGTCCCGGCTGGAAGTTCTTCTTTGTTATGCGGGCCTGCACGCCGTCTGGTTCTTTCGCATGAACCATTGGCTTTGGAACCATGGTCTATTCCTGCTCGCGCGATGGCTCTCTGCAGTTGCCCGTTGGCTGACTGGCATCGAGATTCATCCCGGTGCGAGGATCGGTCGCCGCCTGTTTATCGATCACGGGATGGGAGTCGTGATCGGCGAGACCTCGGTCATTGGCGATGACGTGACTCTCTATCAGGGGGTCACTCTCGGAGGCACCGGCAAGGAACACGGCAAGCGTCATCCCACGCTGGAAGACAACGTCGTCGTCGGTGGAGGCGCAAAAATTCTTGGCAACATCATCGTCGGCAAGAACTGCCGCATCGGCGCTGGTTCGGTCGTGCTGCGTAATGTTCCCGAGAACTCGACTGTCGTTGGCGTCCCGGGTCATATCGTTTTCCGGGAAGGCAAGCGCGTCGTCATCACCGATCCCAAGCAGATCAACGATCCGCTTTCCGAAGCCCTGGCGTCAGTGGCAAATGAAGTCAACAAACTCCGCGCGCGCGTCCAGCGTCTGGAAGGCACCGAGCACACCACAGAGCCCGTGCCTGAATCCCTGCAGCGTGTCATGGACGATCTCGACTACCAGATTTAAGCTCTGGGACGTAAGATGATCCGTCCCTGTCCATCTCACCCGGAGGACGACTCGGTGAAAAGGATCATCTCGGCTGTTCTTTTCTTCTTCCTCTTTATTCTTCCCACTGGTATCGCAGCTGACAAGAAAGACGAGAAGCCGAACCCGGCACAATCCACCGACGAACTTCGCCAGCAACTGGAGAAGATTCTCAAAGATAGTCACACTCCCGGAGTTTCAGTGGCGATTGTTCACAAAGACGGGCCGGAATGGGTTGCCGGCCTGGGGCTTGCTGATGTCGCGGCGAATCGCGCCAACACCGCGGACACCCTGTTCCGCATTGGATCTACTTCGAAGGCATTTGTATCTTTGTCGATCCTCATGCTGGCCGATCAGGGAAAACTTTCTCTGGACGATCCCATACACAAGTTGGCTCCAGAGGTATGGTTCGAAAATCGCTGGGGATCGACGGACCCCATCCGTGTCGTGCACCTGCTCGAACACACCACCGGCTGGGACGATCTGCATCTTCGCGAATATGCGAAGCAGGCGCCGGACACAATGACGGTGCGCGAGGGCCTGGACTACGACCACCACTCCCGCACCTCGCGTTGGCGGCCGGGTACGCGAATGGCCTACTGCAACTCCGGTCCTCCCGTTGCCGCATACATCGTTGAGAAACTAACCGGCCGGCGCTTCGAAGATTTCGCACAGGAGAACCTGTTTAACCCAATCGGGATGAAGACCGCCACCTACTTCGAACCGGCGTCGAGTATGGCAACTACGCTCTATCACTCTGATGGCAAGACGCCCTACACCTACTGGCACATCCTGCTGCGCCCGGCTGGATCGATCAACGCGTCCGCCAATGACATGGCCGCCTACGTTCAGTTCTATCTGAACCGCGGCGCGGTCGGGGGCAAGCAAATCGTCCCTGCGGCTGACATCGACCGCATGGAAATTCCTGCCAGTACCTGGGCCGCTAAAGACGGCCTGAAGATCGGATACGGCCTCAGTAACTACGTGACGGTCGCAGACGGCTTCGTTTATCACGGGCACGATGGCGGTGTCGACGGCGGCCTGACCGAGATGGCGTACATGGCAGACTATGGCGTCGGCTACTTTTTCAGCATCAACAGCGGCAGCGGCGATGCCTTCGAAAAAGTCGGCAAAGCGATTCGCGCCTACATCGGGAACAAGCTGCAAAGGCCGGCGCTACCACCGGTTGCAGCACTGTCGGCGAACACCTCCGACTACAGTGGATGGTATGAACCGGATTCGCCACGCGTTGAATTGTTCCGCTTTCTCGAACGACTGCTTGGTCTCCGCAGGGTCCACTTTCAGGACGGCAAACTTGTCATCTCCTCGCTGCACGGGAACGAAACCCTTTTGCCCGTTACCGGAACCCAATTTCGCCATGTTCCCAAAGAAGATCCCCCGGACCCGGTTCCCACGCTTGAATTGCTGAGCGTCAATCCTGAGGGCCGATTCATTCAGACGGAACAAAGCACCATGAAGGAGATCCCCGCGTGGGTGGCCTTTGGAGAAATACTCACTACCGCTTTTGTGGCGCTTTCCATCGTTTCGATTGTTGTGTACGCGCCCTTCTGGGTGTTTGCCGGCATCAGCCAGCGGCGCCGTCGTCCTGCCGAACGAGCCCTACGCTTGTGGCCATTGCTAGCTGTGCTGAGCCTTGTCGCGATCGTGGGCCTTTTCATCCTTTGCGGCGATGACTTGATTGGCCGCCTGGGAAATCTTACCGTCTGGTCTGCCACTCTCTGGGCGCTAACTCTGGTTTTCGCAGTGACCTCTATCGCCAGCGCGTTCTACTCCTGGCAAAGTCCGGCACCCGCTGTTCGCAGAGGAGTGCGGAGGTTCTCCATCATTGTGTCTGCTGCTCTGTTGATCGCGACCGCCTACCTGGTCTATTGGGGCTTTATCGGAGTGCGAACCTGGGCCTGACGAGCCCCTGCTTCGCCGCAGCGCAAACACTTTGACAAAGAAGGGCATGCCCGTTTAATGTTCCGTGCGTAAACGTTTACGCGAAAAGTGTTCCTGATCGGTCTCAGGCCGTAAAGGTCCCAATCTGTCCCATGCTGCTTAAGACACTCCGCGAACAGGTGCTCGAGGCAAATCTGGAACTAGTCCGTCGCGGGCTGGTTGTATATACCTTCGGCAACGCCAGCGGCATCGACCGCAATGAAGGCCTGATCGCCATCAAGCCCAGCGGCGTCCCTTACGAGGAACTGAGGCCGGAGCACATGGTTGTTTGCGATCTTGAGGGCACGCTAGTAGATACCAAGCTTCGCCCGTCCTCCGATCTCGCTACGCACCTCGAGTTGTACAAGCACTTTCCCAACATCGGCGGAGTCGCGCACACCCACTCGGAATTCGCCACCGCCTGGGCTCAGGCGGAAACTCCGATCCCATGTTTTGGCACCACCCACGCCGATTACTTCCACGGACCAGTTCCGGTGACCGAAACCCTCACCCCCTCGGAAATCGAAGGCGAGTACGAACTCGAGACTGGAAAAGCCATCTGCCGCACGTTCTCCAAACTCGATCCTGATTCAATTGCGGCAGTCCTGGTTGCTGGCCACGCGCCCTTCTGCTGGGGACCGACCGCTGCCGACGCCGCTCATAATGCCGTCATTCTTGAATACGTTGCCCGCATGGCATCGCACACGCTTCTGATCAATGCTGAATCCCGGCCGCTCGCCCGCGCGTTGCACGACAAGCATTTCTTGCGCAAGCACGGCCGCAACGCCTACTACGGACAGGTCAAGACACAATGAATCTTGCTCTGCTGCTGAGCGCTTCTACCCTGGTGCATCTGTCGCCAGTCGATCTGGCTATCATCATTTTCTACTTTGCCCTGGTGCTGGTTATTGGGCTCTACCTGAAAGGCCAAGCCAATACGGGCGAAGACTCCTGCATGGCCGGACGCGAGATGACGGCCTGGGTGGCAGGTCTGGCATTCCTCTCCGCGAACCTGGGCTCCCTCGAATTGATGGGTTGGGCCGGGAATTCTTACAAGTACGGAATCCTCGCGGCTCACTGGTACTGGATCGGCGCCATCCCCGCGATGCTGTTCCTCGCGCTGGTGATGATGCCCTTCTACCACATCTGCAAAACCCACTCTGTTCCGGGATATCTCAAGCTGCGCTACGGTCCGGGCGCTCAGGCCATCTCGTCGATTTCATTCGCATTCATGACGGTGTTGATGAGCGGCATCAACATGTACGCCATGGCCGTCGTGATGCGCGTCGTCCTGGGCTGGAACATTACCTTCAGCATCCTGATTTCATCGATCACGGTGATGATTTACGTGGCCCTCGGCGGCCTGCGTTCGGCGATCTTCAATGAGGTGCTCCAGTTCTTTCTGATCTGGGCTGGAGCATTGCTGATACCGATTCTAGGATTGATAGAGGCAGGCGGCTGGACCGGGCTTAAGGCAAAGATCCTGCAGAATCTGACGGAACAGCACGTGGCCAACCCCGGCGCGTATACCCACGCATGGTCGACTTTGGGCACCTTTACCGATAATCCGATGGGCATCAACTGGGTCGGAATTGTGTTCGGGCTCGGTGCCGTGATATCGATGGGCTACTGGACCACGGATTTTCTCGTCGTCCAACGCGTTCTCTCCGCAAAAGACTTGCGCTCTGCCAAACTCGCTCCCATCATCGGAGCCGCCTTCAAGATGATGGTGCCGCTCATCGTCATTCTTCCCGGCCTACTTGGCCTGGCGCTCCTGCGCGATCCGCAAGGACAACTGCTGCGCCTCGTGCCAGCGGACCTCGCCTGGTCCCCTGCTGGACAAGCGCAGGGGCTGCACGGATACGACGAAGTTCTGCCTCTGATGCTGGCGCGCTACTGCGGTCCCGGCCTGCTCGGCCTCGGCATCACTGCTTTGGTCGCCGGTTTCATGTCAGGCATGGCGGGCAACGTGAGCGCCTTCACCACGGTCTGGACGTATGACATTTACGCGACCCTGATCAACAAGAACGCTTCAGATGAAACCAAGGTCAGGATGGGCCGCTGGGTCACTGTGATCGGAGTAATCATCAGCATCGGAACGGCGTTTCTGGTGATGCAGGCTCAGAGCATCATGGACTATGTCCAGGCGCTCTTCAGCTTCTTCATCGCGCCGCTGTTTGGCACAGTGATTTTGGGTATGCTCTGGAAGCGCACCACGCCGGCTGGGGGCTGGACGGGTCTGCTGGCTGGAACGTTGTCTTCCGTCGGTATGTACGTCTGGGTCAAACTCGACCCGGGGGCTGTGCGGTACGTAGCGCTTTCCATGGAGGCGCAGGACCAGGCGCAGAACATGTTCCGCGCTCTATGGTGCTGTTTGATTTGCGTAATCGTGACCGTCGTCGTCAGCTACATGACAAAACCCAAGCCGGAATCGGAGTTGAAAGACCTGGTTTATGGCTTGACGCCGATTCCGAAAGACGATCACGTATCTATGTTTCATAGCCCAGTTTTTTGGGGCGTAATTGTGGCTGTCGCGTTCGTGATTCTGCAGATCATCTTCTGGTAGGAGCGACATATGAAATCCGGCGGATCTTTGTCGATTTGGTTCTTTGTGGGGTTGTGCCTTGGTGTGAACGGAGCTCTGATTTTCGCCAGGGGAATCTACGAGGCCATGTACCCTCCCGCAGAGAAGGTCGTGCTCTACGCTTTGCACGCCAACATCTGGTGGGGCGGTTTTCTGCTAGTCGTGGGCGTGATCTATTCGTTGAAGTTTTCTCCGGCGCGGGAACGGGCAAGAAACGTCGCGAAGCAGTAGTTTCGAGCAGGGATTCCGTCCCGGCTTTTATTGTTTGTTACGAGAAAACGTTTAATTTGAGAAAAGGATTTATATGGCTGCCAAGAAAATGACGATGGGCGTAATCATCGGGAATCGCGGTTTCTTCCCCGATCAGTTGGCGAAGTCAGGACGCGAAGAGATGATCCAGGCGCTGGCCAAGGCGGGCATGGATGCGATCGTCCTCGGTCCGGAAGACAGCAAGCATGGTGCAGTCGAGACACACGAAGAAGCAAAGCGCTGCGCGGCATTGTTCAAAAAACATAGCGACAAGATCGATGGTGTGATCGTTTCACTGCCGAATTTCGGCGATGAGCGAGCGATCGCTGACACCTTGCGTCTGGCACGTCTTGATGTTCCAGTGCTGATTCAGGCGACACCCGATGATGCGTCGAAGATGACCATCCTGCATCGCCGCGACAGCTTCTGCGGAAAGATGTCGGCCTGCAACAACCTACGCCAGTACGGAATCCACTACTCGCTGACTCGTCTGCACACGGTCAGCCCCGACTCGCAGGATTTCCAGAATGATTTGGCGTGGTTCGCGGCCGTATGCCGCATCGTCAACGGATTCCGCAACCTGCGGATCGGCAGCCTCGGGGCGCGGCCTACCGCGTTCAACACAGTCAGGTACAGTGAGAAGCTACTCGAAAACAACGGAATTTCAGTCGAGACGCTCGATCTCTCGGAAGTCTTCGGCCGCATTGCGAAATCGAAAGACGACAACCCGGGCGTGCAGGGCAAGCTTGCTGAAATCAAGAAGTACGTCACCACGCAAAGCGTCCCGGATGCCGCTCTTATGAAAATGGCCAAGCTTGGCTACGTCGTCGATGAATGGATGAAACAAACCGACGTGCAGATCACTGCTGTGCAGTGCTGGACGTCAATGGAAGAATACTTCGGCGTCGTACCTTGCACCATCATGAGCATGATGAGCAACAAGCTGCTGCCTGCGGCTTGCGAAGTCGACGTCGTCGGTACGCTCAGCATGCACGCGTTGGCACTCGCCTCCGAAACACCCAGCGCTCTGCTCGATTGGAACAACAACTACGGCGACGATCCGAACAAGGCTGTGTGTTTCCACTGCAGCAACCTGCCAAAGCATTTCTTCCAGGATGTCCGCATGGACTTCCAGGAAATCATCGCAGGAACTGTCGGTAAGGAAAACACGTTCGGCACGGTTGTCGGACGCGTGAAGCCCGGCGCCATGAGCTTCGCCCGCTTCTCGACCGACGACACTGCCGGCGTGATGCGGGGCTACGTCGGCCAGGGAGAATTCACCAGCGATTCGCTGAATACCTTCGGCGGCGTCGGCGTGGTGCAGATTCCGCAACTGCAGAAGTTGCTGCACTACATATGCGAGAACGGATTCGAGCATCACGTCGCGGCGAACTTTTCCACCACGGCGGGCGCCGTCCACGAGGCAGGAGTGCGTTACCTCGGCTGGCAAATGTACTGGCACGGAAATCAGGCATAGAGCCTGGATTCCGGATGCTTTCTTTGAACCACAGAGGGCACGGAGGAGCACAGGGGAGAAGGCTCTGTGAAACTCTGTGTCCTCTGTGTTGAACGGCACGTGCCCGTCGACAGGCGCAGGCAACCGTGGAAGAGCGGTCCTTTAAGGGCCGGGCCGGGTTAGTCGCGAAAAATAAAATCGGGCTTTAGCCCGGGTGTTAGAACCACATGGCTATCGTAGCGGGAGTAGATTTCGGCACCCTTAGCGTCCGCGTCTCGATCGTCGACAGCGAGCGCGGGCTTCTTGCGTCCGCCGTCTCCGAATATCCCCTCCATCGCAAACGCGAAGATCCCGATTTCGCCACCCAGTCGCACGAAGACCACATGCGGGCCTTGGCCGACGCCACGCGCCAGGCGGTCAAGTCAGCGGGCATTTCAGGCGACCAGATCGCCTCCATTGCGCTCGACACGACAGGCTCCAGCGTGATCCCCGTCGGCGAAGGCATGGTTCCTCTCGACGACTACTATCTCTGGTGTGATCACCGTGCCAAGCTCGAGGCCGCGCTGATTACTGAGCTCGCCAGAATCGAAAAGCTCGAGGCCATCGAGTGGTGCGGCGGAATCTACTCCTCCGAGTGGGGATTCGCCAAGCTTCTCCACTGGCTGCGTCACAATCCAGAAAAGCGCGAGAAGTTCGCCAGCGCGTTCGAGCACTGCGACATGGTCGCCGCCACCCTTTGCGGAATCACGGATCCCCGCTGCGTGAAGCGCAGCGTTTGCGCCATGGGCCATAAGTGGATGTGGAATGCATCCCTGGGCGGACTCCCACCGGAGAGCTTTCTGGCGAAAGTCGATCCTCTGCTGGCCGGAGCGCGCGACAAACTGGAAGGGGAGTATGCCACTTCCGACAAGATCGCCGGACAGTTGGCGCCGCAGTGGGCCGAGAAACTCGGCCTGCGCGCGGGGATCCCAATCCCTGTCGGCGCCTTCGACGCCCACTGGGACGCGATCGGCGCGGGCGCGAGAGAAGGCGACGTCGTGAATGTGGTCGGCACTTCTACCTGCATCATCGCCTACGCGCCGAAAGCGCAACTGATTCCCGGCGTCTGCGGCGTCGTGCCGGGAAGCGTGCACCCGCAGTTCACAGGAATTGAGGCGGGCCTCTCAGCGACTGGGGACATCTTTAGTGCGATCGCGCGCCGAGCGGGTACGACGGTTGAAGAATTAAGCAAGGGACTGGACAAATATCGTGCAGGTCAGACTGGCTTGCTGCGCATGACCTGGGACAACGGCGACCGCACCGTGCTGGTAAATCCCAACCTTGGTGGCATGACGCTCGGCTGGAATCTCGTTCATACCGCTCAGGACGAACTCTTCGCGGCAATCGAAGGTACGGCATTCCACACGCGGGTTATCCTCGACCGCATGAGCGAGTACGGCGCTCCGACGCAACGTGTGATCAACGGCGGAGGCATCCCGCAAAACAATCCAGTGCTGAACCAGGTCTACGCCAACGTTCTCGGACGCCCGGTGCTTGTTCCGAGCGGCAAGGTGACAGGCCTGGGCTCGGCCATTTTCGCTTTCATGGCCGCGGGAGCATTCAAGTCCATCGGCGAAGCACAAGACAAGATCTGTCCCAAGCATACGGTCTACGAACCACAGTCGGAGACGCAGAGCGCCTACGCGGCACTGTACGAGCTCTACCGCAAGATCTATTTCGAATTCGGCAATCCGGAGCGATCGCCATTCGGCGATGTTCTGCCGAAGCTGATCCAAATTGCGAGAGGCTGATGAATCGCGAGGTGGCTCAGTCGATCATTCCGGCTGTCTGTCGAGCCAGAATCCATTGTTTCGTGAGTCCCAGCTCAGCGATCCATTTTTCCAGGTAGGACTGGTCTAGCGCTTCCCCTCGGGCCCTCACGATTGCCGCAGCGTCCTCAATTTGCCGCTGCGAGCCGCCTAGCTTAGTCCACTCGAGCTTTGCCACAATCACATCTTCGGCAGTGGCAATGAAAATCGGCAACCCTTGGAGAGTGACGGCCTGACGACGGCGGAATTCTTCTTTACTGAAAGGGCGAGACTTGCGGAAGATAAGATCAATCTTCCAACCCGTTCCCCGATCAATGACATTGAACATGGATTCCTGTCGGTGCGCCTCAAGGGCCGCGTCCAAGTCGACGTAATAGTCATCGGGTTCCAAAATTTGCGCGAATCTTCGGAGCTGCGCAACCGTAGCGTCGATCACAATATCGATATCTTGTGTTGACCGCGACGTGCCGTAGTGCGCGCTGGCGAAAGATCCAGTCAGCATGTAGGCTATGCCAGCACCATTGAGTGCTAAAGTTAGTTTCCGGAATACTTCCGCCGTGCTCATCGCAGGCGCGACGGCAGCGGGTCGGGAAGGAAGGCGAGTCGAAGCAATTCTCGATTAACCTCTGCTTCGTTCCACTCGGGATGATCGCACCGTACCCGCTCGCGGGCCAACTCGCGGGAGAACAGACTCATGTCGAGTGCGAGAAGAATTCGCTCTTCTCCAGTCATCCCCTGTTGTGCCCTGAGTTGGATTTCCGATGCTTCGAGCGTTGTGTCGCGTGTCACCAGAAAATGGTACCACGCGAGTTGTACGCATCTCCGGTGAATAAATTGGTTGAGTCTTTACCCGCCGGCGATTGCTCCGATGATCAGGAACGGCTCTTTGCCCGAGACGACGGCTTCGGGCAGGGGAGCATCCGGTGATTCGTGCGTCAGATCTTCCTGGCAGGCGAAGAAGCGCAAGAAAGCGCGACGCTGCTTGGTGACGTGATCGCGGATCGCGCCCTTCAGCATCGGATAGGCTACCTCGACCGCGTCGAGCACAGATCGTTGCGTCACCGGACCTTCCACTTGAATCTCTACCTCATGGCCGACATGCGCCAGCGTACGAAGATGTTGCGGAAGCTCAACGCGGATGGTTACTGGCATCTCAAAAGTACCTTCACTTTATGTACGTCTCTTGCATGTAAAGATTTTTCCATTCATTCCCGCTACGAATCCAGACCTCTCCGAAGATGCTCTTTGCCTTTGAGACTTCACCGCCGGCTTTGCCCTCGTACTGCGCAATGTATGTAACCAACGCTGTGTTTGGCGCTGTGGATTTCACGGTGAAGTCGCTGAGCGTGTAACTGATGAGTTTGAACTCATCCACGGCGTTGACTTCCGTTTTCTTGTCGCCGATTGTGCTCAACCCTTCTTCAAAGAGGTGAAAATCGTCGTCAAGCAGCGCTGAAAGAGTGGCTTTGTCTTTGTTCTTGAATGCCTCCCAGAGCTTGCGCACCTGCGCTTCAATCTGACGAGGCACGGTTCCCGACTTGATTGCTTGCGACTCTTGCTGCGCTGTCGCTGTAGTCGCGAATGACAACAACAACGCTGCAACCACGACCAACGTTCTTTTCATTCTTTCTCCTCGAGGAGACCACCACGCTACGCTGATAGGCGATTCTTGTAGAGTCGAACGGCACGCCCGCGCCGAGAACACGCGCGGGCTACATTACGCTAGCGTCTGAACTTCTACCGACAAAACCGCGGGCAAATCGCGGACGATTGGTGACCAGGAGTCGCCTGCATCGGGCGACATGTAGACTTGGCCACCCGTCGTGCCGAAGTAGATCCCGCACTTGTCTAGCGTGTCGACCGCCATGGCATCTCGCAGGACGTTGACGTAGCAGTTTTCCTGCGGCAGGCCTTTCGTGAGGGGCTCCCATTCGTTGCCGCCAGTGTTGCTGCGGAATACGCGGAGTTTGCCTTCGTGGACATAATGCTCTCCGTCGCTCTTGATCGGGATGACGTAAACGGTCTCGGGCTCGTGCGAGTGAACGTCGATGACGAATCCGAAGTCGGTGGGCAGATTGCCGCTGATCTTTGTCCACTGGTCGCCTGCGTCATCGGAGCGCATCACGTCCCAGTGCTTCTGCATGAAGAGAACGCCCGGGCGCTTCGGGTTCATGGCGACGTGGTGCACGCAGTGTCCGATTTCGGCGGTAGGATTCGGAATGTATTTCGAATAGAGGCCTTTGTTGATCGGCTTCCAACTCTTGCCGCCATCGTCGGTGCGGAAGGCTCCAGCTGCAGAGATGGCGATGTAGATTCGGTTTGGATCTTTGGGATCGAGAATGATGGTGTGCAGGCACATGCCTCCGGCTCCCGGCTGCCACTTCGGTCCGGTACCGTGGCCGCGCAGGCCGGGGAGTTCCTTCCAATTCTTCCCCCCATCAGTCGAACGAAACAACGCGGCGTCTTCGACTCCAGCATAGACCGTATCGGGATCGGTCAGCGAGGGCTCCAGATGCCAGACGCGCTTGAATTCCCACGGATGCTGTGTGCCGTCGTAGAACTGATGAGTTGTGAGCGGAGCGCCGGCGGTGTCGTAGACGAATTTATTGCTCTCGCCCTTTGGCATGCCACCCGGGCCCGTCGTTTCGCCGGGAGGTGTGCCGGGCTGGTGCCACGTCTTGCCGCCGTCGTCGGAGCGCTGGATGACTTGGCCGAACCACCCGCTGGTCTGCGACGCGTAGATGCGGTTGGGATCGGCTGGCGATCCTTTGAGGTGATAAAGCTCCCATCCGGCGAAATGTGGACCGCTCACTTCCCATTTGTCGCGCTTGCCATCGGCAGTGAGGATGAATGCTCCCTTGCGCGTTCCCGCGAGAACTCGAACTTTGCTCATTGCGTCAGTTCCTCGAAGTCAGTTGGATTGCCCCGTTTGGAGGGATAAAAGACGCATTCTATCCGAGATGGTTGTGGAGTCGCCACAGCCGGCAGGATGCCGGCGCTACTACATGAAATTTATCCGGACAGGAAGGGCGTCGAGTGGCTTACGGAAGCAGCTAACGCTTGTAGACGCGCACGTAGTCAACAAGCATGGTTTGCGGGAGTGTGGTGGTTGCATCCGGGTTGCCGGGCCAGCCACCTCCGACAGCGACGTTCAGCAATATGAAGAACGGATGGTTGTAGACCCACTTCGTGGCCTTGGGAAGATCGCCGGGAGTGCGAGTGGCGTAGAGGTGATCGTCGACGTAGAAACGGATCGCTTTGGGTTCCCACTCGACCACGTAGAGATGAAAGTCGTCGGCGAAATGCTGATCGGGCGGCAGGCTGTAGGGGGCGCTGATGCCCTTCTCGCCGGAATATCCTGGGCCGTGAATTGTGCCGTGTACCGTTGCCGGCTCTTTGCCGATGTTCTCCATGATGTCGATCTCGCCGCAATTAGGCCAGCCGATCTTGCCGATGTCATCGCCGAGCATCCAGAATGCGGGCCAGATTCCCTGTCCCTGAGGGATCTTAATGCGGGCCTCGAAGCGTCCATACTTTTGTGAGAATTTGCCCAGGGTTTTCAGGCGCGCCGAAGTGTAGTCTCGCACCACTCCATCGGCGCCTGTGTACTTCTCCTGTAACACCTTGATGACGAGATTCCCGCCTTGCTCGAAGGAGTTTTCGGGACGGGTGGTGTAGTACTCCAACTCCTGATTGCCCCAACCGTTGCCTCCGGATTCGTTAGTCCACTTGGTGGTGTCGACCGGGGAATTGTCGGGACTGTTGAATTCATCGCTCCAGACCAGTTTCCATCCAGCGTGATCTGCAGGTTCCGGCTTCGATTGCGCTACACAAAAGAGAGTGAGGAAAACGAAGATTCCCAGAATAGAAAACTGCCGTGAAGTAATCATGAATGCTCTCATGTGAACTTGACGATGGTTCGCACTATACTCACTGGTTCGATTTGTTGCCAGGAGAACTCGAATGTCGAGCAAGCGGAACAGACGGGAATTTCTGAAGGTGAGCGTGGGTGGAGTGGTTGCGGCCAAGACGGCCAAGTTGGCGCGTGCCTTGCCGGCATCGGTGTTGCCGCCTCCGGGTGACATTTCGATCCACGTGACCTCAGGAGCACTCCGCTACCATGCCGAGCCGACGGTCGCATGGAAAAGCGGGAAGACGGGCGAGAACGTCATCGAACTCGACCCGGGGAAAAAATATCAGGAGATCCTTGGTTTCGGAGCGGCTTTCACCGATGCGGCTTGCTACACATTCAATCGACTGGAGCCTTCGGCTCGGGAAACGCTCTTCCATGAGCTTTTTCATCCCACAGAGATGGGAATCAACGTCTGCCGTACCTGCATTGGCGCAAGCGACTATTCCACCGAAGTGTTCAGCTACGACGAAGGCGAGCCTGATCCCGAGATAAAGCGGTTTTCAATCGCGCATGATCAAGCTTATGTTTTGCCGATGCTGCGCGAGGCCCGCAAACAGAATCCGGATTTGTTCCTCTTCTCATCGCCGTGGAGTCCGCCGGGATGGATGAAAGCCGGCGGGTCGATGCGGGGCGGTTCTATGCGGCAGCACAACTTTGCTCCTTATGCGAAGTACTTCGTGAAGTTCCTGCAGGCTTACGCGGCGGAGGGCGTGCCGGTGCAGGCGATTACCGTGCAAAACGAAGTTGATACCGATCAGGACGGCAGAATGCCGGCGTGCTTGTGGGGGCAGGAGTACGAGATGGGCTTCGTAAAGAACCATCTTGGTCCGGCGTTGCAGCAAAGCGGCCTCTCGACCAAGATCTGGATCCTCGACCACAATTACAACCTTTGGGGACGGGCCGTGGCAGAGCTCGATGATCCCGCTGTGCACAAGTTCTGCAACGCGGTTGCCTTTCACGGTTACGTCGGGTCGGCGGATCAGATGAGCAAGTTCCACAACGCTTATCCCGATGCGCAGATCTATTGGACCGAAGGCGGCCCGGACTATACCGCTCCGGACTATGCCACGGACTGGGCCAATTGGGCGAAGACATTCACAGAAGTCCTTCGCAATTGGTGTCAGTCCATTACGGGATGGAATCTTGCTCTGGACGAGAAGGGCAGGCCAAACATTGGACCGTTCCCTTGCGGCGGTATGGTGACGATCCACTCGGAGACGAAGGAGGTGACGCGCAGCGGGCAGCATTGGGCGTTCGCGCACTTTTCGCGAAGTGTTCGACGCGGGGCAAGGCGGTTTGACTCTGCGGGCAAAGTGCAGGGGGTGGATCATGTGGCGTTCGAGAATCCGGATGGGGGAAAGTTGCTGGTGCTAACGAACACCGGTGCGGCGAAGAACGTGCAGCTCAAGGTGGGGAATAAGGTGGCCGAGGTTACGTTGCAGGCGAGTTCCGTCAGTAGTCTCTCCTTTTGAAGCTGGCGTATTCGAAGAGCACAGAGTGCTCCCTCCGGGGCTTTAGTATGTGCGTGAGATCTCTGCAGATTCAGGGTGGAACAAGGCCAGCGGTTTCTAGCCGCGAAGCGGCGAAAGAATACAGCCCACGGCGCAAGCCGTGAGGTACAAGCGGGAAATGATCCAGCCCCAACGGGGCGAAAGAGGGGTTCTCGCGTACACTCGTGAAGCCCGCTTCCGTTTGCTACTATGCGGCACGGCTGAAGCCGTGCCCCTTCAAAGCAGCCTTTCCAAAATGGCGTTAACAAAGCAAAGCACCCTGAGGCACATCTCAAGGCGTAACCTTCCCTAAGCCCGAGATGATGAGATAGCCGTATCGCTGCTCGCCGACTCTTGATGGTCGTGGAAGAATTACATCCCGGGGTGCGGACTCAGAAGCTTTAATCCACTGAAAGCACGAGGGTTGGGTTTGGCAACCTCTTTGCAACCTTTTCAGGATTACCGTCCTCATAGAGTCGCCGGTTTGTCCGGTAGGAACGCGGAGGTTTGCATTCTTTCGAGTCTGCACACCATATGCGTCGCCACTCGTCTGTGCTGTGCGCCACGTCTTTCTGGCGCGGCCTTGGGAAACGCGCAGGAGAGTGTTTAGAAACCGAACCGTTTTGATGTGCGAACCGCGTGCGATAGGAATAAGATTTCCACACGGGGCGGTATCACTCTTGCAATCTTTTGTGCCAGGACCCCTAGATGAGACTTCTCAGCGCCAGACTCATCATCTCGCTTATCGTCGGCATCACCGTCGTGTCCCTATGCACTTCCTACTACCAGGTCCTGATGCAAAACAGGAGCATGCGCAAAGATCTGGAACGGCGCGCCGAGGTGCTGGGGGAGAGTCTGGCAAGAAACGTGGAGCGCGACCTGGAGCGGGATGCGCAGACCCGGTTGCAGCGCACGGTGCAGCAATTCGCGAACCGTGAGCATTTAGCCGGACTTGCTGTCTATGATCCGCAGGGCCATCCGATCGCCGTTACTACCAATCTTGAACCGCTGATGGAGAGTGCTCCGCCGATCGTGCTGGAGGCGCTGAAGCAGAATCACGCCACGGGAGCATTTCTGCGGATGGGGATCGCTTCCATCCACATTTATGCATTGCCGTTGCACAACGGCGACGATCTGGTGGGAAGCCTGGCGATTGTTCACGACTCGGGATATATCCGGGCAGAGAGCATGCGGATCTGGCGCGAGACGTTCCTGAGCGCGCTGATTCACGTCGTGCTGATCGTTCTAATCACACTGTTAATCGTGCGCTGGAGCATCGCCGGGCCGATCGCGCGGACTGCCAATTGGATCAAAGCGCTACGGACTGGGCGCGCGGTTTCGGCGCGCATCAAGCCGGTGGATATGGAGTTGTTCCGTCCGTTGGCGCGGGAAGTCGCGACCATGGCGGAAAGCTTGAACACGGCCCGCACGGCCGCGGAACGCGAAGCTCGATTGAGAGACAGCGGGGAATCGATCTGGACCGCAGAGCGGCTTGCAGTGCACGTCCGGTCGCGACTGGCGGACGGACGGCTGTTTGTAGTGTCGAATCGCGAACCCTATACCCATGTGCAGAAGGGTAAATCGATTGAGGTCAACGTTCCTGCAAGTGGTCTGGTAACGGCGTTAGAGCCGGTGCTCTGTGCTTGTGGCGGAACGTGGGTCGCGCATGGATCGGGAGACGCAGATACCGAAACGGTGGATGCCAACGATCGCTTGCTCGTTCCACCGGACGATCCGCATTACACGTTGCGTCGCGTTTGGCTGTCGAAGGAAGAAGAAGAAGGCTATTACTACGGGTTTGCCAATGAAGGGCTTTGGCCTCTGTGCCATATCGCGCACACGCGTCCGCTGTTTCGCGCCAGCGACTGGAATCACTATCAGGAAGTAAACGCGAAATTCGCGAAGGCTCTGCTGGAGGAGATGGAAGGCGTCAGCAACCCGGTGGTGCTGGTGCAGGATTATCACTTTGCGCTGCTGCCTCGAATGATCAAGGAGCGGAGGCCCGACGCACGGCTGGCGATCTTCTGGCACATCCCGTGGCCGAATCCGGAGGCATTCGGGATATGTCCGTGGCAGAAAGAGCTGATTGACGGATTGTTGGGTGCCGACCTGATTGGGTTCCATATTCAGGCTCATTGCTCGAACTTTCTGCAAACCGTCGACCGGATTGTGGAGTCGAGGATCGATTGGGATCACTCGACGGTGCAGCGCCTCGACCACGGAACCACCGTGCATCCGTTTGCGATCAGTGTGAATTCGGCTGATCCTCAAACAAAGCTACTGCGAGAGTCGGCCTATGAGGAGAGAGCGTCGCTGCTTAAGACCCTTGGGGTTCGAGCGGCGTTGATGGGAGTGGGTGTGGACCGGCTGGACTACACCAAGGGGATACTGGAGAGATTTCTGGCGATCGAGCGGTTCCTGGAGAAGTATCCGCGGTACCAGGGCGTATTCACGTTCGTTCAGATCGGAGCGCCGAGCCGGACTCACATCAAGCGATATCACGATTTGCAAGCGGAGATAGAGGCTGAAGCAGAGCGAATCAACTGGCGATTCCGCTCGGAACAGTGGAAGCCGATCGTACTGATGGAACGGCAGCATAGCCATAAAGAGATCGAACCTTACTACCGGGCAGCGGATCTGTGCCTGGTGACTTCGCTGCATGACGGGATGAATCTTGTGGCGAAGGAATTTGTGGCCACGCGCCATGATGAGCGGGGAGTCCTGATCCTGAGTTGCTTTACGGGAGCGGCGCGGGAGCTGCGCGACGCGCTGCAGGTGAATCCTTACGACATCGACCAGACGGCGGAAGCCATCCGGACGGCTCTGGAGATGAACGCCGAAGAGAAGCAACAACGGATGCAGCGAATGCGCAAGACGATTCGGGAGCAAAATGTTTATCGCTGGGCGGCGAGTTTGATTGGAGAAGTCTGCGACGTACGTCTGGAATCCACGGGGGATAATCAGTTCCGCGCCAGCGCGGTTGGATAAAACACCTGAACAGGTCAAATAGGCAACCCGGCTGAGCCAGAGTGCTACCTACTACAACATGGCTACAGCTAAGAATCTCGCCGAGAAGCCGACTCTGCATAAACCGCAAAAGGCTTTCTACTTCAATACCTCAGAGCATCTGCTGCGGATCGGCAGGCAGAGAGCGAGTACTCTTTCGGAACTGCTCCAGGCACTGCAGACGGTTCCCGACGACTGCATTTTTCAGCACACCTTCCGCACACTGCAGGAACACCACTTCATTCGACAAGGCTTTTCGAACGACTTCGCTCATTGGAGCCTGTTTGCGTGCAATGAACCGGCACTAGCCGAGCAATTTGCGAGCGTGGACATCAGAGAGTTCACGGCGATTGAAGGGCTGCGACGGCGGATGGTGGAGATTCTGGACGAGTTCCTGCAATCGCACAATATGAGCGGCTCGCGTCCGGCGCATGAGCCGTTTTATTTCTGCGCTGCCGATATTGTCGTGCTGCCAACAGCGTTTTGTGCGGATACGCTCAAGACGTTTCTCGACGGCCTGAATCAAGTGAGCGTGCATTCCATCCATCACCATTTCATTGAGGCTCGATTGCGTCTGCATCGCATGTCGAACGACTTCTCGCACTGGCTGGAAGAGGAAATTGGGCTGAGGGAAGCAGCTGATGCAATCGAACGCATCGACATCTACGCGAACACCATGGAGGGAGTGCGGCGGCAGATCGCGCGCATCGTCTCCCAAGCTATGAATTAGGACCGAGAAGAAGCATGAGTTCTGACGATCCGCGCGCCGCTTCTGCGAATCCAACGGCCAATACGCAAGCGCCCTCTGAAGTCCCCAGGCGTGACGTAGAACGGCGGTCGCCCCATTCTGCGCGGCGGGCGAGCGACCGCGGGAACAACCGGCCGCTGCCGGCGAGCGTGCTGACGCCGCCAACTCCCCCTCCGCCGCCTCACCTGGACGATTACGGAGCCATCGTGGGACAGAGCCAAGTCGATACGCTGCGTTATCTCGCTAAGGAGTTCAAGGGGAAGTCGATCAAGATGGTGAACTCCACCGCCGTGGGCGGGGGAGTGGCTGAAATGTTGAACCGGCTCGTTCCACTCTTGTCGGAACTGGAGGTTCCTACGCATTGGGACGTGATCACGGGCGGCAACGATTATTTCGAGGTTACCAAGGCATTTCACAATGCGCTGCACGGAACGCCGTATCAACTCACGCAGGCTGCGAAAGACATTTTTCTGATGTACAACGAGCAAAACCGGCGGCGCATGCAATTTGGCGAAGATATGGTGGTGATTCATGACCCACAGCCCGCGGCGCTGGTTCTGTCACGGCCTCAAACGCCGGCTCACTGGGTGTGGCGATGCCATATCGATTTATCAAATCCTAATACCGCAGTGTGGCAGTTCCTAAGACCTTTTGTGGAACGGTACGACGCGGCGATTTTTTCGGCGCAATCGTTCACGCAGCAACTGCCGATTCCGCAGTATCTGTTTTATCCGTGTATCGATCCGTTATCGGAGAAGAACAAGGAACTGCCCGACTCTCAGGTGCAGCAGATTTGTGATGAGTTTGGCATCGACCGGTCACGGCCCATCGTGACGCAAGTGTCACGCTTCGACCGGTTGAAAGACCCGCTTGGCGTGGTGCAGGCGTACAAGCTTGCGAAGAAATATGTCGATTGCCAGCTGGTGCTGGCTGGAGGCGGGGCGAGCGACGATCCCGAAGGTGCGGCCGTGCTGCAGGAAGTGAAAGAGGCTGCGGGGAACGATCCTGACATCATCATTCTGGACCTTCCGCCGTGGTGCGCGGTTCAGATCAACGCGATCCAGAGAGCGTCGACGATCATCGTGCAGAAGTCGCTGAAAGAGGGCTTCGGGCTGACCGTTACCGAGGCGTTATGGAAGGCCAAGCCGACGATCGCGAGTGCGGTTGGCGGTATTCCGAATCAGATTATTCACAAGCTGACGGGTGTGCTGGTTCACTCGGTTGAAGGATGCGCTTTTCAGATCCGCTATCTGCTGACGCATCCGGAGTTCGCCCGGAGTATCGGGTCGAGCGGGCGCGAGCACGTGAAGGAAAACTTCTTGATGACCACCAACGTGAAGCGCTGGCTGCTCCTGTTTCGAATTCTGAAGCAGGCAAAAGGGCGACTCAGTCAGGCTGCCTGAGTTACGCACTTCCCGCAGCCGAGAATCCGCCATCCATATTTTGCAGTCCAACTTAAAAATTTCGTCGTCACAATTCATGATCATCGTTGCAGTTGCACGATGCTTTCTGGGATGAGGTATCCTCATCGATGTGGCGTTTCGTTTTCCATCCCCTGGCGATCAGATACTGATTCAGATCGTCGATGCCGCTCTAGCGGATGCGGCCCGTAAAAGCAAAGGTGGGCTTGTTTGCAGGAAGGGATGTACGGCGTGCTGCATGGGCGTGTTCGCCATCAATCAACTCGATGCACTTCGGTTGCGGCAAGGTATGGCAGAACTCGCGGCGCGGGACCCCGAACGGGCGGCGGCTGTCCGACAACGTGCTCGTGATTCTGTCGCGCGGCTGTCTCGCGACTTCCCGGGCGATCCCGCGACTGGTCTACTGGGAAATACAAAAGAACAGCGCCGGCGGTTCGAAGACTTTGCCAATGAGGAACCCTGCCCGGCGCTCGACCTGGAAGAGGGTACTTGCGATCTCTATGACTCGCGTCCCATGACGTGCCGCACATTCGGCCCTCCGGTACGGGTAGAAGGTGGCGGTCTGGGAGTTTGCGAACTTTGTTATCAGGGCTTTTCTGAGAAAGAGATTGCTGCCTGTGAAATGATCCCCGATCCAGAAGACCTGGAGTCGCGATTGCTCAAGGATGCTGAAAAGAGCACGGGACGTCGCGGGGACACGATTATCGCCTTTCCCCTGGCGACCTGATGCGATTCCGCCTTTGCCGTTTCAACATGCTGCGCATTGTTCTTGCCGAACTGATCCTCTTCCTGTTCGCCATGCCGCTATTCGCTCAGGGGAATGCTGGGAGTGAAACCGTGGCTTGGCTGCGTTATGCGCCACTGGGTTCGAAAGTGGTTTCGAAGTACGAGACCTTGCCAAGCGTTTCGGTTTTGCTCGCCAAATCTGCGATTCTCCAGAGCGCGCAGCAAGAACTGGTGACTGGCGTGGAGAAGATGCTCGGCCGCGATCTCAGGCCGAGCGGCGGCATCAAGGACAGCGCTATCGTTTTGGGCAAGATTCGCGATCTGCACAACGTCGCGCCATCGCTGCAGCCCCCGAGTCCGTTGGACTCGGATGGATACTGGCTCACGTCCGCCCAGATTCGCCATACTCAATGTCTCGTAATCGCTGCTGCGAATGATCGGGGGGTGCTGCATGGAGTATTCGCGCTGCTAAGCAAGATCGCCCGCGGAGAAAACATCAGCGCCATCAATGAGGTTCAGAATCCATATGCTCCCATCCGCTGGGTCAATCACTGGGACAAACTCGACGGACGTATCGAGAGAGGGTACGGCGGGCCGTCGATATTTTTCGCCGACGGCAAAGTGCGCAGCGATCTGACGCGCGCACGGGAGTACGCGCGGCTGCTGGCTTCGATTGGAATTAATGGATGCACGATCAACAACGTAAATGCCGCCCCTGGCGTTCTGGAAGATAACTTCATTGCGCAAACGAAGCGCATCGCAGACGAATTCCGGCCATGGGGCGTGCAGATCTCGATGTCGGTCGATCTGAGCAGCCCGAAATTGATTGGGGGACTGGATACGTTCGATCCGGTTGATCCGCGCGTGGCGGAGTGGTGGCGCAAGAAAGTGGATGGAATCTACCGGCAGATTCCGGATTTCGGCGGCTTTGTGGTGAAGGCCGATTCCGAAGGACGCTCGGGACCGTCGACTTACGGACGCACTCACGCTGATGCCGCGAACGTGATTGCACACGCGCTCAAGCCGCACGGCGGCGTAGTTTTTTATCGGGCATTTGTTTACAACCATCATCTTGATTGGCGTGATCCGAAGAACGATCGCGCGAAGGCCGCGGACGATAATTTTCATCCGCTCGATGGAAAGTTCGACGACAACGCCATCGTTCAGATCAAGAATGGGCCAATTGATTTTCAAGTGCGGGAGCCGGTATCGCCGCTGTTTGCCGAATTGCGCCGCACCAACGAAGCTATCGAACTGCAGATCACCCAGGAATACACGGGACAGCAGAAACATCTCTGTTTTCTAGTCCCAATGTGGAAGGAAGTTTTGGATTTCGACATGCGCGTGGACAGGAGATCGACGCCGGTGAAAGATCTGGTCAGCGGACGCGTCTTTCATCGTCCGGTCGGCGGCTTTGTGGGCGTGGCGAATGTCGGTCTCGATGCAAACTGGCTGGGCAGCCCCCTGGCCCTGGCGAACCTTTATGGGTTTGGACGGCTGGCGTGGAATCCAGGTCTCAGCAGCGAGACGATCATTGACGAATGGACCCGGCTGACATTCGGCGGTGATCCGCAGGTGGTCAAGACGATCGCGAATCTGCAACTCAGTTCGTGGCCGGTATATGAAAGCTATACCGGGCCGCTCGGCGCTGGGACCCTGACCAATATTGTTGGCAATCACTACGATCCGGGCCCCGAGTCATCGGAGGGGAACGGCTGGGGACAGTGGCATCGGGCGGACCATCAGGGAATTGGCATGGATCGTACGATGGCCACTGGAACCGGGTACATTGGCCAGTATCCAGCTGAGGTGCAGAAGATTTACGAATCGCTCACGGCGTGTCCCGATAACCTCCTGCTTTTTTTTCATCATGTGCCGTATACGTACGTTCTGCATTCCGGAAAAACGGTCATTCAACACGTATATGACTCCCACTACGAGGGAGCCGAACGAGCCCATGATTTTGTCGTCGAGTGGAAAACTCTTGAGGGCAGAGTCGATCCAGAACGGTACCGGGATATCCTGGCTCGCTTCGAGTTTCAGGCTGGAGAGGCGGTCAAATGGCGCGATGCCATCTGCAAGTGGATTTACGGTTTGTCGGGAATCGGGGATCAAAAAGACCGTTTTCGGCCCTAGCGCGGGAACTTATCCAGGAAATTCGGGTTTTCGAGACCGTTGGCTTGCGCATTTTGTGGAGTTCCGTTAACGTTTACGGTTCCGGAGGCAGGGTAGCTGACCGCCTCCTGAAATATTTGCTGGCTGTAAATGGCCGGCCCGACGCAGGCCTTAAAAATGGGAAAGCCTCCCGCCACTCTCGGCGACATCGCGAAGTCGCTGGGCACGTCCATCGGCACCGTCCACCGCGCCCTGCACGACCATCCCGGAGTAAGTCCTGCGACCAAAGCCAGAGTCTTGCAGATGGCGAGGAACTTGGGCTACCGGCCGAATCTGGCGGCTCGATACCTGTCGTCGAAAAAGACGCTGCGAATTTCGGTGAATACACTGCAAGGCACGACCTCGTTCTGGGATGAAGTGCGCACGGGGATTCGGGAAGAGGCCGCGAGCATCCTTCTTGAAAATGTCGAAGTCGAATTTCGAACGTCTCCCAGCCTGGGAGAGGGCGAGGAAGAGGCCTTAGAAGCAGCCATCACCGCCAAGGTTGATGGGATCATTACATTCCCGAGCCGCCCGGAAACTCTGCGGCCATGGATTCGCCGTGCCTCGCGCTCGCATATTCCTGTCGTATGCGTGGCGACGGATGCGCCCAACAGCGGCAGATTGGGAATCGTCGCGATCGATACGCTGGCTAGCGGTGCCATTGCCGCAGATCTCATGGGAAGGTTCCTGGGAGGGCGGGCCGGGTCTGTCGGCATCACGGTGTTTGATATGGGGATCACCGAGCACGCGGAGAAATATGGAGCCTTCGAATCCACGCTGAAATCGTTTTATCCCCAACTGGAGTTGCTTAACCCGATCGAAGACCATGATGTGGAGCGGGAAGCGTATCGAAAATGCCGCCAGCTGTTTGAGGAGCAGCCTGACCTCGCCGGAATGTATGTGACCACCGAGGCGTCGATACCCGTGCTGAGCGCGGCTTGCGACGCGAAGGTGCTGGATCGGCTGACGATCATCACCACGGACTTGTTCTCCGATCTCGTGCCCTACATACGTTCGGGCGCGGTGGCGGCCACAATTTACCAACGCCCGCGAGCGCAGGGGCAGATGGCTCTTCGACTGCTGCATGAGTTCCTGTCGGAGGGCGGACGGCGGTCGAATCAAGTTTCGCTGGCTCCCCACCTGGTGATGCGGGGAAACCTGGATTTCTTCTTGAGCCGGCAATCGCAGGAATCCGCGAGCAAGAACGGGCAAAACGGACAGGAATCTCGCAGGTTGGTGCAGGATCTCGCTTAGCCAAGCCAGTTTAATCAAGCCAATGAAAGGTCAGACGGAATCATGGCTTTCTTAGGGATTGATGTGGGCACTGGGGGAACGCGCGCCCTGGTGATTGATGCGCAGGGAAATGTCGTGGCGTCAGCATCGTCGGAGCATCAACACTTTGCCAGCCCGAAGCCTGGGTGGGCGGAGCAGGATCCGCGGGATTGGTGGCAGGCGTGTGGCGCAGCCGTGCGGAAGGCGCTCGAAACCTCCGCGATTCGCGCCGACGATATTGAGTGTGTGGGATTCTCCGGGCAGATGCATGGCGCGGTGCTGCTCGATGGCGCGGATGAGGTGGTGCGGCCGGCGCTGATCTGGTGCGATCAGCGGAGCGAGGCTCAGTCCGTTGAACTGGAGAAGCTTTTTGGACGTGACGCGCTCATTCGGCTCACCTGCAATCCTCCGCTGACGAATTTCACGTTGACCAAGTTTCTCTGGGTACGCGAAAACGAGCCCCAGTCGTGGGCGCGCGTGGCGCATGTCATGTTGCCGAAGGATTACGTCCGGTTTCGTCTCACAGGGGAACGCGCCATCGATATGGCGGATGCTTCGGGCACGCTGCTGCTGGACGTGGCGAACCGGCGATGGTCGAAGGAAGTGCTGGCCAAGACCGGTATTAGCGAGAGTTTGCTGCCTGCGCTGTTCGAATCGCCGGAAGTGTGCGGCAAGGTCTCGGCGGCAGGCGCGGAGGCTACGGGACTGCAGGCGGGGACGCCTGTAGTCGCGGGTGCGGGCGATCAGGCTGCCGGTGCCGTGGGCATGGGCATCGCGCGCGTTGGCGCGGTGAGCGCCACGATTGGAACTTCGGGAGTCGTGTTTGCTTCGACCGATCGTCCAGCGATGGATCCTGCCGGACGGCTACACACTTTCTGTCATGCGATTCCGGGACGGTGGCATGTGATGGGCGTGACCCAGGCGGCGGGACTGTCGCTGCGCTGGTATCGCGACAACTTTGGAGCAGCGTCGCCGGGTGTGCAGAAGAAGGACGGACGTGATCCCTATGATGTGTTCGCCGAGGAAGCTGCAACGGCGCCGGCAGGATCGGAAGGCGCGCTGTGGGCGCCGTATCTGATGGGCGAGCGCACGCCGCATCTTGATCCCAATGCGCGGGCAGCGTTGGTGGGCTTGACGGCGTCGCACACGCGGGCGCATGTGATTCGCGCGATTCTGGAAGGCGTCGCCTTCAGTTTGAAAGATTCCTTCACGATCTTCGATGAGATGAAGATTCCAGTTACCTCGATTCGGTTGGGCGGCGGCGGTGCACGCTCGCCGTTGTGGCGGCAGATTCAGGCTGATGTTTACGAGCGCGAGGTGGAGATTGTCGCCGCCGAAGAAGGTGCCGCGTATGGAGCGGCGATTCTGGCCGGCACGGGGAAGGGAGCGTGGTCGTCGGTGGAGCAGGCATGCGATGCGATCGTGCGGGTGGCGATGCGGATTGCGCCGAATCAGAAGGATTCAGCGACGATGCGGGCAGCTTACGGGAGTTTTCGGAAAGTTTATCCGGCTCTGAGTCAGTTAGTGTGACATCGTGCTCGCCAGGATTCGCGGCGGATTCAGGTGAGTGTAGTAGAGATGTTTGCGCGCCGGGGCCCATCCCTTGTAAAGATTCGGCTTGTCGTGACGGCTAAGGGCTATTCGTCGTCCGAATTTGTCTTTCTGTCATTCGCTCCGGGCGAAACTCGCGAAATCGTCGCGAAGCTCTCACCCAAAGGGCTAGGATGCATAACTGGCGTTGCGGTCGATTTGAGTGATTCCCCCGTGGCTGGGGCGAAGATTAGTCCTCGATTCATGGGCCGCAGCTACGCCGGTGATGTCGCACAGCCGGTCGTTGCTGACGACAGTGGAAAGTTTTCGTTCGACAATCTCCGCCCCGGCGACTACATGCTCTGGCCCGAGAAAGAGTCGGACGGCTTTTCCACCAACTGGGCTGGCTGGCGCGGCCAGGTCAATCTCCGAAGGGTCACGGTCGCGCCGGGAGGTGCATGTCAGGAAGTCCGGCTCAATATGGGAGTGCGCGGGGCGCTCATGCGAGTCCGAGCAATGGATGAGGCGACTCATGAGCCATTGCTCAACATCCAAGTGAACTTCTGGAATGCGGAGGATCCACATCAGGGTGGTTCGATCACCGGAGAACCGCGAGATGTTTATGAGTTCCTAGTCCCGTCGCACACGAATTTCATATTGCAGGTTCGCTCCCGAGGATACCTGCCATCGGAGCCAATGCGAGTCGGACCGCTTTTTCCTAGCGAAACGAAAGATGTAACAGTCCCATTGCAACGTGAGACCACAAGTAGCCCGGCGCCATCAGGAGATTGAGTTCGCGACTCTCTCTTGCCATATAACCGGAAGTCAACTTCTGTTAACAGGCCTTATCACTCAAATTTCGACTGCTTTCGATTTGATTCAGATCCACCCGGTGGCAGCCAGCAACGGCTGTCCCTACCGCGATCGCCAGTGATCCGTGGACGGCGCCATGGGTTGCCCGCGAGCATGAACACAAGGGGAATCGGCGCTACGCTGAATACCAATGCGGTTCCGCTATGCTGGTCCGCGTGTAACGATGGAACGGGTAAACGGGAGTAAGCGCGAAGCTTGCTCCCTGTTTTTTAGGATCGAATATTTGCAAAACAGTCAGGTGAAGGCCGCATTGCACAACGACTACGGCTTTACCAGCGGTACTTGCGAGGCTAGCTGAAGCTCAATCATCATGCTGACCCGGCGGTCAATCTGAAAAAACATTGCTGTTTTTTTATGTGAGATCACCTTCTCGAACTCAGGAACGTATTTTAGACGGAGTTGGGTGTTATCTTGATCGAAAGTCAGCCACTGCTTGATGAAGCTGTCGGCCTGCTCCTCTGTACCTGTCTGGTAGTTCTTCGCATACTCCTTGAGCAGCGCGAAGCGAGCATCGTTTACCTTGATAGTATCTCCGATGTATCGATCATAAAGAGGCCAGAATTTCGTCGCTTCCGTCTCCGTCAAAGGCATGTTGGCAGCAACCACCTTCTTCCGTTCAGAACGGATGTCTTCCCGCATCAGTTGGATATTGGCATCATTGACCTGCTCTTCGGTCATGTTCATTGGATTGGCGGCACTTGGTGCGGCTTGTTGCGCGCTCAATAAAGAGGTAGCGGCGACAACGAATGTCGCAGCGAAGATAGAGATGATTTGGGTTTTCATTGTTTTTTCAATTTGATGCTTCGATCTCCAGTGTGTAAGGTGCCTTTGAGGGCTAACACTGGCAATTGTGCCAGTTCTGGCGAGCAATCGGAGTCGATTGGAACGTCGTTTTATACCGTTTGGCGGTCGGCAATCGTGGCAGCTCGTTATAGTTGTTGTAACCAGCCATTTCACTCTTCAACCCAGAGGACAATGTTTTTCCTGACGGTAGATGAGTGAAATCGCGATCTCCCTCAACTATTAAAGACACGATCAGCCGCGGACCATCCACAGGAAAGCCAAGAGATCCGCTCAGATGCCAATTGCCGCTGAGTGCAGCCGGCGCTTTCGGCACTTCTTGCGCGATACTGACGAAACTACCGATAAGGACTACGACCGGCAGGATCAAAACTTTCTGGTATCGCATACGATTTGGACGCTCCCATCTTTAACTGTCTGCTGACCAGAGCATTGATCGTGAAAATCAAGCCGCTTCCCACGGACCACGATTCGTGACGAAAATCGTAACCCATGTAGCAAAGGCATGCTAGGTGACCGGTCAATTGACCCTAACAGCTGTTACGCCAACCGACTTACACATGACATGGACGGATCAAGCTAACGCTTGGTGCTTCTCCTTTGGTTTGCGACGACGAACCTAAAATCCGGTCCAAAAGCGTGGCTGTGCGTGTCTTGATTGAACTTTCCTTCCAGCCTGAACTCAGCATCAAAGTCTCCCAGCGAAGGACAGCATTCAGCGTCTTCCGGCCTGTAAATGCCCGACTCAAACGTAAAGGTATCTTTGGCAAACCGATAGCCGCCGTTGCGCAATTCTTCGCCCTCCTTCAGCAATGTGGACTTCGTCATATCCTGAAAAGGAACAATCGAGAGTTTCCGGTCGCTGGATATCGCATAAACATCGTGCTCGACGATTCCGCCCGAGCCCGACACTCGGGTCTGGATGTAGAGGAAATGGATTCCTTCGATGGTGATGAACTCTTCCTCGAAATCGTCCTCAGAGTAGAGTCTGCCGTCGACGATCGCGGTTTCAGATTGCAGTACCTTAAGGATTTCGAATTCATTGGCCTGTTTCACCGCGACGAGGATGCGATCATCCTTCATGCTGAATTGTGCTGTCGGTTCTGCGCGATAGTGGGCGACGAGGATTTTCTGAGGCGTAGGCTCACAGCTGATTTCTCCTTCATCCGCTGCAATGAGCTTGCGGGCTAAGGGATGGTCCTGATCCGGAGGAATCACGCGTGGCAGTTCCGCCTTGGCGACGAAATCGCCTTCCTCCAGCAGAATAGGCTGCTCCTGACGGCTTGAGCTGACACTCGCGGTTTGAGCGACGACCGCGGATGCGAGCAGGAGTCCTCTTAGCCGAGTCATGCCACATCTTACTGTGAGACTACCCTTGAGTGGTCTAACTGTTAAAAACAGTTAGCACTGAAAACGAGCGCAACAATAACCGTTCCGTATTCACTTCGCGAGTTCTTTCACCACGACCAAGCGGTCTCCCGCCGTATCCTTCATCTGCTGCACGATTCCTGACGGCCAATGGATCTCGACCAGATCCACTGATGTGTTGGCGCCCAGGCCGAAATGGACAGGACCCGCGCTTGAAGAGGCGTATCCGCAACTTGTGGCCATGTGGTTGTATTGGGCGCCGGATTTCGTGACCACTTTGATTCGTGCGCCGATGCCGTCGCGGTTGCTCTTCGTTCCTTGCAACTTGAATTCGATCCAGTGATTGGTGCCGGGGCTCTGGTTCATCCATATTTCAGCGGGAGCATTGATCGCGCTTACGACTACGTCGAGCTTTCCGTCTCCGTTCAAATCGGCTACGGCTGAGCCGCGATGGCGCGATGGAGGTTGCGCGGTCAGGCCGGCCTCCGAGGTCAAGGCAGCGAACTTCATCCCGCCGAGATTTCGAAAAACCGTGTTCGGCTGCTCGATTACCAAGTTCGTCGAGGCGAGCGATTGCACGTGGCCGCGCGAGACGAAAATATCTTTCCATCCGTCGTTGTCGAAGTCGGCGATGGTCGGTGAATATCCTGACATGGGAAGGCTTAGCTTCGTCGTGCCACTCTCGCGTGTGACTTCTGTAAAGCTTCCTTTGCCGGTGTTCTTGTAAATGGGGAAAGTCTCGCCATCGAGCGCGACGATGACGATGTCCGGATAGCCGTCGTTGTCGAGATCGCGAAAATCGACGCCCATGCCTGAGATGTAGACGCCATCTTCGCGGAGGGCGACATTTTCTTCGAAGCCGACTTCTTCGAACTTGCCGCCGCCTTGGCTCCGGTAGAAAGAATTCATCAGCTTGTCGTTGGGGATAATCAGGTCCATGCGGCCGGTGAGTTCTGAGTCGGCAGCAGCTATGCCCATACCTTTGCCGGGATGCTTGCGGAAACCCGCCTCTGCCGAGGCATCGCGAAAAGCCCCGTCGCCTTTGTTGATGAACAACTGGTTGGGCGTCGGCTTGTACATCTTGGGATGGCAGTAGTCATTGTGACCGAAGCCAGCACAGACAGGTTCGTTATTGAAATCCCATTTCAGATAGTTGATGACGACGAGATCGAGTAGGCCGTCGTTGTTGACGTCGATCCAGGCCGCGGCGACGGACCACAGCGGGCCGTACTCAGGGTCGGGCCTGTTGAGGCCGGCCTTGGCGGTAACGTCGGTGAACGTTCCGTCGCCGTTGTTGTGATAGAGCGTGTTGCGATAGACGCCTGCTACGAAGATGTCTTCACACCCGTCGTTGTCGTAGTCGGCGATCGCGACGCCGGTGTCATAGCCTGTCCCTTTGAGGCCCGCCTTTTCCGTGACGTCGGTGAAGTGTCCTTTGCCGTCGTTCTCGAAGAGGCGGTTGTAGTACTTGGCTGAATCCTTTTTCAGCGTCTTGAGGTCCGCACCGTTGGTGAAAAAGATATCGAGCTTGCCATCGTTGTTGTAATCAAAGACGGCCACGCCGCCCGCCATCGTCTCGGGAGCGTGGTGCTCTGGGCTTTCGTTGCTGTCGAGTTTGAAATCGATAGCTTGATATATGAATCGGATCGGACTATCGGACGGGGCGGCTTTGGGGGTGTCCCCCGGCTGGGTTTCGGGGTGCGCCACTACGAGCGCGCTCGCCAGCATCAGGAGAAATGCAGCCAGGAAACCGCGAATGATCATATTGGGCCGACATCTTTAATTGAACCACAAAGGACACTAAGGACACGAAGGTGGCTCTGAATTTCCTTCGTGCACCTTCGTGTCCTTCGTGGTTGAAGCAGTTGCGTTCGATCTATTCGGGTAGCTTCTGCTCGCCCTGAATCGTCAAGTGAGAATCCGCTTGGGGCGCCGCGGTTCCCGGCTGTCCTCCGCCCACGGTGATGAGATAGTCTCCGGCACCGACGAGCCGGTCTCCAGCCTCATTGACATAGCTGAGATCCCGCGGACCGAGTGTCAACTTCACATTTTGTTGTTCGCCGGCTTTCAGATGAACGCGCTTGAATCCGCGGAGCGCCTTCAGAGGCGCGCCTGCTACCTTCGGGAAGCTGATGTAGACCTCAGCCACTTCATCGCCTTCCCGCTTGCCCGCGTTCTTGATGTCCACTTCCACGTCCAGCGGACTGCCAGCCTGCAACTGTGGATTCGATAGCTTCAGGCCGCTATATTCGAAGGTGCTGTAGCTCAAGCCGTGGCCGAAGCCATACAGCGGCTCGCCCGTGAAGTACCGATAGGTGCGGTTCTTCATGTTGTAGTCTTCGAAGTCAGGCAGTTGTTCGGTGCCTTTGTAGAACGTGACAGGAAGACGTCCAGCCGGATTGTTGACTCCGGCTAGCGTTTCCGCGATTGCAGTTCCGCCTTCTTCACCCGAATACCAGGCGTCGAGAATAGCGTTGGCGTGATCGTTGGCCCAGTTCACGGCGAGTGCGCTGCCGTTCATCAGGACGACAACTAGGGGCTTGCCGGTTCCTTTCAGGGCTCCGAGCAAGGCTTCTTCTTCCGAGGGAAGGTTGATGCTGGTGCGGTCGCCGCCGCGGAATCCGGGGACCTCGACCTTCATCTCTTCACCTTCGAGCTTTGAGGTGATGCCAACCACGGCCACGACTACATCGGCCTTCTGCGCGGCGGAGGTGGCTTCGACGAGCGGATCCTTCCCGACAGGTTGCCAGACCATCTTGATACTGAAGGCGCCCTTGAGGAATTCAACTTTCACCGGGTAGCGATGCCCCTTCGTCAAGGAAACGCTGGCTGTCTGGACGTTGGGATCATGCAAGACCGGGTCATCGACGATTACCTTACCATCGAGCCACATGCGCTCGTTGGAACCAGCCAAGCCGAGCTGGTACGTACCGGACTCAGTGGGAGTGAGGAATCCGGTCCAGCGCACCGAATACTCTTTCATTCCTTCGGGAGCATGGACTGCTTGTGGGTCGGGGATGAAAGCGAACCTCTGCAGATCGACGATCGGATCAATGCGCGTGACCTGCGGAGTTCCGGTCAGATCGCCGGCGAAATATTCTGCCTTCAGTCCGGGCTTCCCGTCCTCGGTTGTGAGGGCCGACGTCGGAACGGGTGGCAGTTCGCGCAGAAAATTCGTTCCTGGTTCATACGTCACTTGAGCTCCGCTGAACTGCTTGCGTATGCCTTCCAAAGCTGTGACCGCGTGCGAGGCGGTACCGCTGTAGTTGCCATGGAGCACCTGAACGGATTCCGCCAGCGGCCCGACCACAAGAATCTTTTTGGTGCCCGGCTCGAGCGGAAGTACGCCGTCGTTTTTCAGCAACGTCATCGACTCGCGCGCGATTTTCAGCGCCAGCTGGCGATGCGGTGCGCTATCGATTTCCGAGTCTGGAGTTTTGGCATAAGGAACCATGTCCGGCGGATCGAACATTCCCAGCCGCATGCGGGCGGTAAACAGGCGCCGCAGGGAAATGTCGAGATCAGCCTCAGTAAGCAAACCCTGCTTCACGGCATCGACGTAAGGCTTGTAATCGTGGTCGTCTTGGGTGATGGTGAAGAAGTCGGCGCATTCGTTGTCCATGCCGGTCTTGATGGCCGTTGCTGCCGCTTCGGCCTGGCTTTTCACAAAATGGTGTCCCTCGAAGAGGTCGACAATGGCATCGCAGTCGGAAACCACGTAACCATTAAACTTCCACGCGCCGCGGAGCGTGTCTTTGAGCAGGAACGTGTTGGCGCACGCGGGCTGACCATTGACGCGGTTGTACGCGCACATGATGGATTCGGCTTTACCCTCGGTCACGGTCGCGCGGAACGCTGGAAGATACGTGTCTTCCATATCATGTTTCGAGACTTGGACATCGATAGTGTGCCGCGTAGGTTCAGGACCGCTGTGTACCGCGTAGTGTTTCGGCGTGGAGATCACGCGGAAGTATTTGGGATCGTCACCCTGCAGTCCCGTCACAAAGGCGACGCCCATCTTTCCCGTTAAGAATGGATCTTCGCCGTAGGTCTCCTGGCCGCGTCCCCAACGGGGATCTCGGAAGATGTTTATGTTGGGGGACCAGAAATCGAGGCCTTCCATGATGTCGCGGCGTCCGGCGCGTATGGCTTGGTTATGTTTGGCCCGGGCTTCGGTGCCGATCACGATTGCCATCTCGTGGATAAGGGAATCGTCAAAGGTGGCGGCCAGTCCGACTGGCTCGGGAAAAACGGTGGCGGTACCCGCATTGGCAACACCGTGCAAGGCCTCACTCCACCAGTCGTAGGCGGGCACCTGCAGATCGGGAATGGCCCGCGCCTGGTTCACCAGTTGTTGGGCTTTTTGCTCCAGGGTCATCCGTTTGATGAGGTCGTCGACCCGGGCATCGATGGGTTGGGAGGGGTCCAAATAAGGGGGCTTAGAGTTGGTCTGAGCAGCGCTAGGAATGACGATAGGTAGGGCGAAAAAGGCTAAAACCAATGTCCGAAAGCGACTTTCCATAGGTGATCCTCCGGCGTATCCGAAGCCTAGCCTGGGCTTGCGAGTGCGCACCTGATTGAGTTAAAAGGGCTTTCCGTTAACGATTACGGTGACGGACGCTTGTAGCACAGAGACATCACAGGGTCAAGGAAGCAATTTGAAGAGCGCTCGAGGCTATTGAGACTAAAAAATGCCTCTACGATATCGATTTTCTTCTTGACAACCGTTTACATAACACAGTACACCGTCAACGTTAACGTAAGACGGGTTTGTTCTGTCCCAGACGACTGTCCCAACCTTAACGGAATTTTGGAGGCTGGCAAATGAAATCCCTCTCGCCCACGCATGCCGGGAGTTTCGGCCTATCCCTGAACAAGCTAGATCTACGTCTCGTCCTACTGCTGGGGGCATTAGTGCTCCTCTTTGCAGCGCAGGGCCTGTGCCAAGAAGCAACTATCGTTGGAACCGTGACCGACCCGAGCGGCGCGGCAGTCGCGAACGCCAAGGTTACGTTGACGAACTTGGAAACGGGCGTTGCGAAAGTATTCAACACCAACGATGCAGGCCAGTACACTGCGGTGGACATTCACATCGGTCACTACGATATTAAAACAGAAGGAACCGGATTCAAGACTGCAGAGCGAAAAGGCATGGTCCTGCAGGTCGGTGACCGCGCTCGCGCGGACTTCCAACTGCAGGTTGGAGGTCAGCAGGAAACGGTCACGGTGGAAGCCAACACCATTGCCGTGCAAGCGGATACCGGCGAAGTCAGCAACGTCATCACCGGGCAGCAGATTGACAACCTCTCGGTCAATGGACGTGGTATCTACCAATTGGCCGCGCTGGCGCCAGGTGCTTCGAGCCAGATTGACGTCACTGCTCCCAACACTCCGGTTGGCGGCAGCGCTGGCGTCGAATTCAACGGCCTTCGCCAGAATCACAACATCTACCTGTTGGATGGCGGCGAGAACGATGACCGCGGTGGCGCAGGCGGCATGAGCATTGCCCCGTCCCTGGATTCGATCGCTGAATTTCGTCAGCTCACGTCCAACTACAGCGCCGACTACGGTCTCTCGTCGGCCGGGACTATGACGCTGGTTCTGAAGTCGGGAACCAAGCAGTTCCACGCCGCGGCTTGGGAATTCAACCGCAATGACGCGTTCGATGCCCGCACGTACAACAATCGGGCTCCGAACCCGGTCGCCGAACTCCGCCAGAACACCTTCGGGTTCAACGTCGGAGGTCCCGTAACATTTGGGAAGCTCTATAACCCCGACAAGAACAAGACTTTCTTCTTCTACAACATGGAATGGCGGAAGTACATCAACGGTCAAACCCTGCAGCAGACGGTTCCGTTCACTTCTTGGTATGGGGGAGATTTCAGTGCCAATACTCCGGCGGACGGAAAAGACGGCGCTGGAAACGTCATCCCTCACTCCGGGCTGCATACGCCGTGCACGAACCAGCTTGGTACTAACGCTACGCTGATTGCTGCTTTCGCGGCGGCGGGTCAGACGCTTAGCACTCCGGATCCGAGCGGTGGATGCGCGGTCAACTCAAGCGGCGCGCAACCCGTTTTCCAACCGTGGGTGGATCCAAACACTCATGCTGTCGACAACAAGATTCCGACGGCTCTGCTGAGTGCCAATGCACAGGCTCTGTTAACGGCGGGCGGCAATTACGGCGGTATCTTCCCGGCACCCAACAGCGGCAACAATTTTATCGGCGGCGCGAATTCTCCCACGAACCTGCGGGAAGAAATTGTCCGTGTCGATCACAACTTCAACAGCAAGTTCTCAGTGTTCGGACATTTCGTTGACGAATCGGTAAGTCAGAACTTCGGCACGAGCTTGTGGAATTGGTCCAACACTCCGGTGCAGGGCACCTCCTTCGGGAACCCGTCCTACAGCGCCGTGATTCACACGACCTACGCCATCAGCCCCACGCTGCTGAACGAGGTCGCCTTCAACTACAACGGCAACCGCATCAACATCATTCCCACAGGGCTGATTGCCGCCCCGTCGAGCTTCACATTTAGCCGCATCTTCACTGGCCCGAACAGCGACAATCGAATTCCGAACATCCATCTCGCGGGTTCGACGGGCACGCAGTTCGGCAACAACAGCTGGCCGTGGACGAACAAGGCCGATGATTACCAGGTTCGCGACGATGTGTCGTGGACCAAAGGCGCACACCAGATGAAGATCGGCGGAAGCTGGGCTATCTACAAGAAATACCAGCAACTGTTCGGTAATACCCAAGGGGACTTCACCTTCAACGGTGCCTACAGCGGGTTGGACTTTGCCGATTATCTTTTGGGGCTATCCAATGCCTATGGTGAATTGGGTGTTCAGGACTATGGCCGTTGGAACAACGTCTCTTGGGCACTCTATTTCCAGGACAACTGGCGCGTGAACAAGCGCCTGACCCTGAATCTGGGCTTACGCTGGGACGGCGTGCCGCACACCTACGAAGCCAACAACCGGATGGGCAACTTCTATCCGAATCTGTACAACCAGGCGAATGCTGCCCTGCTGGATTCGAACGGCAACATTTGTAGCGGGGCTGCCAATCCCGTCGCTGGTACGAACCCCGGTTGCGCGTCGGCAAGTCCGGGTCTGGGTCCAAGCCCGAACCCCATCCTTAAGGCTGCCGGCACTCAGTTCTATCTCAATGGTATCGGCATCCCGGGCACGACTCCGGGTGTTCCCAAGGGGTTGGTCAACACGAACTGGGCAGCCTTGGGTCCGCGAATTGGATTTGCCTACGACCTCACCGGGTCAGGCAAAACCATTCTGCGCGGCGGCTTCGGCACTATGTATGAACGCATCCAGGGCAACGACATGTATAACGCCGGTCCAAACATTCCCTTCAGCACCAACGTCACTTTCAACAACGTGTCGTTGGACCACGCGGAGACGTTTACCAATACCGGTCTGACGGCTGTCGCGCCCATTACGGTTGCAAGCATCACCGGCTTGGCGGTGAACCGATACAAGCTGCCAGTAGCTTATCAGTACAGCGTTGGGGTGCAGCACTCGCTGTCTGCCCGCACGGTGTTGGCTGTTATGTATGTTGGCAATCAGAGCCGCCAGCAGAACTACTACCAGAACATCAACCTGCCGGCTGAATCCAATCTTCCGGGTTTGATCGCGGGGACGCTACAATACAACAACGTGGTTCCGTACAAGGGCTTCAATGCGCTCAGCATGTCCACTGACGGAGCCAATGCTCACTACAATGGTCTCCAGGTTGACCTCAATTCCCAGATCAAGAGGGACCTGAGCTTGCGACTGTTCTACACGCTCTCACGTTCGATTGATCCGTCCAACCAGACCAACGGCGGCGGTGGCGGCGGGGACCTGGTGCCAATCTCGAACCCGTATGCCGGCTGGCAGTACGATGTGGGACGGTCGGGTTATGACCGTCTGCACAATTTCTCCGCCAACTTCATTTACTCCCTGCCCTTCCTGCGAAACGCCACCAATGGCTTCGTTAGAACCGTTGTCGGCGGCTGGGAGGTTTCGGGCATCGTCACGATTGAATCCGGTCTGCCGCTCAACGTCACGATTTCCGGTCCCCAGGGTGGTAACGGCTTGCCCAGTGCACAGAACCGGCCTGACAAAACGGGCAGTCTGGTCGCGCCGCACACTAAGGATCAGTGGATGACCAATTCGGCGTTTGCCTTGCCCACGGCCGGAGCATGGGGCACCCTCGGCTACGACGCGATCGATGGCCCAGGTCGTGACAACTGGAATATCTCGCTCTTCAAGAACTTCGTGTTCAGTGAAGCTCGCGGCAGCCAGTTCGAACTGCGTTTGGAGACGTTTAATACGTTTAACCATCCGCAGATCTCCAGCGTCCCAACGGGCTTTGGCAGTTCCAACTTCGGCCAGCCCAACGGATTCTTCCCCGGGCGTATCGTTCAGCTCGGCGGAAAGATTTCGTTCTAACCCTCTCCGCGAAGAGAACTTCACGCCCCGCTCGAAAAGAGCGGGGCGTTTTGTTCATAACTGAGCCACTACGTCGTGAGCGACCGCTCAGCGGTAACAAGGAGACTCCGGCAGACCCCTGCGCTGTATTGTGCGTTTAAGAGTCCTGCTTTTGTACTATGGTGGTGCCGCAACTGCTACGACGCTCCAGACGCACAGCGGCGGCATGTGAAAGCCGGCACGAAGTGTCGGGTACAGTGGAGGCAAAACCGCGAGTCCCGGAGGGAGGCATCCCTTCCCTTCGCGCAGTGAAGTCTTGGAGTGCTTCTTCCTTGACGCTTGTGCGCAGCGGGACTAGCCTTGTGCCTAACGGGTGGGGTTTATGCGTTCCGCCAAGCTGCAAAAGCATTCTCTCACCGGACCATCTCTCGGGTTTCTCGCATTTACTGTCCTATTCTCGCTCGTCTCCGTTTACGCTCAAGAAAGTGCGAGCGATACGTCAGTTTTTCGCGCTGACAGGCCGCAGATTTCCCTGACTGTCCGGAACAGCGCAGGTGAAGTGATCAAGACTGCGGGGACGGTAAAGCTGTTGCACGATGGGATCCTCACAGACCAGACCGGGCTCTCGCACGGACGCGCCTTCTTCGGACCCCTCTCCTTCGGAGACTTCACGCTGGTGGTCGAGGCCACCGGTTTCAAGCCGATCCAAAAGGATGTGAATCTCTCAGTGGCGATGAGGTATGAGATCGACGCTAACCTCCAGCCGGACTCGACGGACAACGCAGGCGCGACGGCATCGGCCAAGCCCCTCCTGGCCCCCAAAGCCAAAGAAGCGATGGATAAAGCCCTGAAGGCTCTGAACGCGAGCAAGCTCTCCGACGCCGAAAAGCACCTGGACGAAGCAGCGAAACTTGCACCCGGCCATCCCGACGTTCTTTATGTCCAGGGAGTGCTGCTTCTCAAGCAGCAACACTGGGCGCAGGCGCAAAGCGCTCTCGAGAAGGCCTCGCAGATGGACCCCAGCAACGCGCGCGCCTTTTCAGCGTTGGGAATGGCTTTCGCGGACCAAGGGAAGTATGACGCAGCCCTTGCACCCCTGGAGAAGTCTCTGCTGCTGGATCCCGCTAGCTGGGAAACACATTACGTGCTCGGACAGGCGTATTACCACCGCCAGCAGTACGATCAAGCGCTGACAACCTCACAACTTGCCTGGACAGAGTCGAAAGGCAAAGCTCCGGAAATCGAGTTGCTGGTTGCCCAGGCACTCACCGCTGTTGGGAAGTACGAGGATGCAGCGCAAGCTCTCCGCGATTTCCTGAAGCACTACGGCGGTCGGCCCGAGGCCCCGACCGCTCAACGTTGGCTTGATGGCCTCGCCAAGAATGGCAAGATCCATTCAAACTGAAATCCCGGCGGTCCGAGGTTCGAAGTGGGGTCTGCCGCATACCCCAAGCGCATTTCCACAGACATCCACAGCCCAATGTGTGACATCTGCACTTGCGCGCAATCGGAAAAGAGCGGAACATAGCCAAGGCGGAAGTAGTCTATGATGCCATCGCGCCACTAGGGCTTAACTCCTTGGGGCTCAAGATTTTGCCTCTAAAGTGTTCTTGCCCAATATTTTACCTTCGATTTTCCCCTAACTTGATGATTCCAATAGACCAGGGGGCAGGGGGGTATACCCCACGATCCCAGCGGTTTCCCAAAACGAAACTCTCAGTCCACTCCCTCCCTTTTCCGATTTCTATCCTCTGCAGACCCTTCGGCAGGAGCCTGCACAGGAGGCTCCGAAGCCTCGTCATCGCCCAGTTTCTCCTGCCCGCGATCCTGCTCGCGCAAGAACCTACGCCTTCTGATGCCATTGCCTTCGAGCAACAGCAGAAATGGACCGAAGCCGCCCAGGCGTGGAAGGCTGTGACCGCTCGGAATCCGAATGATGCCGGAGCATTCGCTGCACTGGGAGTCGACCTCGCGCGTTTGCAGAATTACGACGCGGCGGCCAGTGCTTATCGCAAGGCCCTCAAACTGAATCCGCGCTTGCCAGGGATCCAGCTCAACCTTGGGCTGGCGGAGTACAAACAGCAGCGTTGGGAGGCTGCCGCAACGGCATTCCGCGCCACGTTGGCGGCTGACCCCAAGAACACACAAGCACAGACCCTGCTCGGTATGAGCTACTACGCCTCGCGAAAATTCGAGCTGGCAGCTCAGTATCTTGAGCCGGCCAGCAAAGCCGATCCCGCCAATGCCGAGCTTCACCAGAGGCTGGCTGAGAGTTGCCTGTGGGCCAAGAAAGCTGAGTGCGCGATGGAAGAATTCCAGATGCTTCTCCAGCAGAGTCCGGATTCGGCCCCGACGCATTTTCTGATGGGTCAGGCACTCGATGCGCTTGGAAAGCCTGATGAGGCGATCGCTGAATTTGAGGCCGCTGTACGCATCGCTCCCAAGGAGCCAAACCTTCATTACGCGTTGGGTAACATGCACTGGAAAGCCCAGCAGTACGATGAGGCCAAGAAAGAATTCGAGCTCGAACTGGCTCTGAATCCAAACCACGAGCAGGCGCTGACCTTACTAGCGGATATTGAGTGGAAGAATGACAATCCCGACGCGGCCCTCCCCCTGCTTCACAAGGCCATCAGAGCCAACAAGAACTTTCGTTTCGCCTACGTGGAGCTGGGAGCGATCTATCTTGCTCAGAAAGACTACAAACAGGCCGAGCCCGCTATTCTACAAGCCATCAAGCTCGAGCCCGGTGAGCCCGATGCGCACTATCAGCTGGGAAGGCTATACAAGGCCACGGGAAGAAAAGCTGAGGCTGAGAAGGAACTCGCAAAAGTTCGAGAACTGCGGAAGAAGGCCGACGAGAGCGTTGCTGAAAAGATGCCTGCCGCAGCAGCTACAGAGCCGGCTGACAAGAACAAGAATTGAGAGACGGTTACGCCCGGCCCTTTTTTGCCGCCACAGCCGCTTGTTTGCCTGCGACTTCCCAGGGACGTTTGGGCCTGTCCAGCACCGGCTTGTCGCGACTCTCGATCCGGTCGTAGTGATAGGACTCGCTTACCGTCCCGAGCGATTCGTTGTACAGGCTGGGCAAGCCGAGCGCCATCTTCAATTCTTCCGAGAAATTCTGCAGAGCCTTCAACTGCTCGGCGCTTGCCGGAACCTCATTCTTCGAGGTCTTCAGAAACTGCTGATATCCTCGGTTTACCAGTTTTGAGATCTCGCTACCGATCAGGCAGCCGGGATAAGCAAAAATCTTCACCCCCTCACCTGAGGTCCTCTCGATGGCGGCCGATACGTTATACTTCCGCAGGAAGACGCGGTTGTTGGTGCCGGGCGCATCCGTCATGTCGAACCCGTTATCGCGCAACCAGGCCAACGCTTCTTCGTAGGTTCGTCCTTCTGTTGTTTTTGCCATTATGCTTTTGCTTCAACCTTTCCTTGGCGGCGTTGGCCCGTCTATTGGATGCGGAATTATAAGAACCGAGCGTAACTTCACAGGGCCTGCATCGCCGGATGATTCTGATTCATCTAAACAAAATACTACATACCGTGTTTCTGACCTCATAGCACATTACGTTGGTCACGGGACTCACTACAAGTATGACGTACGGCTCAAGCAAAACGGCAGCGATCTCATCATCCGTGAATCCTGCTGAATCACGCGAAACGGGCGCGGGACTGGGCGAAACGCTTGGTCACAGCCTGATGGAGCGGATCGGGAATACCCCGCTTTTGCGGCTGGACGCGGTCACTCGCGAACTTCCGGGCGTGACACTTTTGGGTAAGGCCGAGTGGTACAACCCAGGCGGTTCGGTGAAAGATCGCGCGGCTGCCAGCATTGTCGCCGAGGCCGGCAGACGTGGACTGCTTTATCCCGGGAGAATTCTTCTGGATGCGACCAGCGGCAATACTGGAATCGCCTATGCCATGCTGGGAGCTGCGGAAGGATTTCCTGTCACGCTCTGCATGCCGGAAAACGTTTCGCGCGAGCGCAAGCAGATCCTGCAGGGTTACGGCGCGAACATCATCTATACCGATCCGGCGGACGGTTCCGATGGCGCCATTCGGATGGCGCGCCAATTGGCAGCGGAACATTCCGACACGTACTTCTACGCCGATCAATATTCCAATGATGCTAACTGGAAAGCGCATTACTTCATGACCGCGAATGAAATCTGGCATCAGACCCAGGGACGCGTCACTCATTTCGTTTCCATGCTGGGTACGAGCGGCACATTTGTGGGAACTACGCGGCGGTTGAAGGAATTGAATCCGGCAATAAAGTGCATTTCTCTCCAGCCCGACTCGTCGTTTCACGGGATTGAGGGCGCCAAACACATGGCGAGCGCGATTGTGCCGAAGATCTACGATCCTACGCTTGCCGATCAGAATCTTGAAATTTCGACTGAAGATGCGTACGCCATGGCGCGGCGACTTTCGCGGAGCGCCGGCCTATTGGTTGGTATCTCTGCTGCCGCCGCAGTCGTGGGATGTCTTAAGATTGCGCGCGAGCTTTCGCTTCTCCGCGAACAGGAAGCGGTCATCGTTACGATCCTTTGCGACTCTGGCGATAAGTATCTGAGTGAGCGGTTCTGGAGCGAAGGGTGACCTATTTCAGTTTTTCGATTTCAGCTTGCAGATTGTAACTCTGCTTCGAAACAGCCATCAGGTTGGTTTTTAAATCTGCAATCTAAAATCTGAAATCTTCAATCGGAAAGACTTCCCATGTTGAAATTCTCCCGCTCTAATTACGATGCGATTCGCCTCCACGGCGAAGAGACCTATCCCCATGAATGCTGCGGAGTGCTTCTCGGCCGGTTTGAAGACGATGGCGCGCGGGCGGTGACGAGCAGCGCGCGCTGCGGGAACACACGTACTGACTCCGCCCATAACCGCTACAACATCGATCCCAAGGAACTAGTACGTATTCAGCGCGAGGGACGCGAACGGGGAGAGGACATCGTGGGTTTCTATCATTCCCACCCCGACCACCCGGCCCAGTGGTCGAAGACTGATCATGCCGAAGCGCACTGGTTCGGTTGCTCGTACGTGATCACGAGCGTGGAAAAGGGCAAGGCTGCCATCACGAACGCGTTTGAGCTGTCCGGAACGGACGAAGCAGACAAGCAGCTACGGGACGAGAAGATCGAAGTCACGTAGCCTGGGTTCGTTCGCTGGGACCTATTACCATTTCTCTCAAAAACCTTTGTGCGACGCGGGATTCGCGGGATTTTCACAGCTCATTCGCACGAATCGTAGACTCGTGCGCGACTTGATTCCGTGCGGCAATTCTGCGAAAAGCCGCGTCCTATGCGGCTTCCACGTGAAAACGTGCGAGCCGGTTGCACCATTTTCTGTCATCGCCCTGTGAACGGCGTGCACTCGATTGAAAATACGTGTACTTACAAAGGCGTATTTTTGATTGACTGAAAAAATAGAAGGAGTACAACAAGATCGTTCTTTGACAGCTTCTTAAGTTTTTCCAGTTGGTGCGGCGTCCGGGGCTCAAGCGTAGTCACTGTCTTAGCCGAAAGGTTGGGATGGAGGGCGCGTAAGGGTCTATAGCAAAGCGCTGGTTGAGGAGAACCGAGGAGAAATGTTGAAGGCAGGATAGAGTTCCGAGGCGTAGGGTAGATTTATCCGGTTGGCGGTGAGCCCGGAGCCCGAGCGAGATCGCGCGCAGCAGCCCCGCAAGGGAAGCAGCGAGAGCAGGTCAGCAAGGGTCAAACGCGAGCTACTGGCCGAGACGAATGGATCCTACACCACCTCGGAACTCTCTTACTTT